>Ga0123334_1003738_pt1 | contig 16147 bp, 11 predicted proteins | sample BiotimSIPDNA_FD_89706 | JGI IMG/M metagenome (GOLD analysis project Ga0123334, IMG submission 89706) | Anaerobic biogas reactor microbial communites from Washington, USA - Biogas_R1 time_0 SIP DNA | ecosystem: Engineered > Bioreactor > Anaerobic > Unclassified | place: Washington, USA... | reverse complement strand
CTTGCGTAATGTTGTTAAAAATATCCGTAACAGGATTATTGCGCTCGGGGGGAAAGTCATGTTTAACAGCAAAGTGACCGATATCCGTACCAGCGGATCAACACTCCGTGCGCTGCAGATTAACGGCATCGACTGGATTGATTGTGAGGTTGCAGTGTTTGCAATCGGGCACAGTGCCCGCGATACCGCATCAATGCTGCACGTTCACTCTATGGCCATGACCCAGAAACCGTTTGCCATAGGTGTTCGAATCGAACATCCCCAGCTGCTTATTGACAAAGCACAATACGGCGCATTTGCAGGGCATCCACGACTCGGCGCAGCTGATTACAAAATGGCATTTCATGATACCAACCACCGCAGTGCATTTACATTCTGCATGTGCCCGGGCGGCGAAGTCATCGCTGCTGCATCAGAACATGGCGGTATTGTCACTAATGGTATGAGTTATAACACGCGCAGCGGCAGGAATGCAAACGCGGCGCTTCTTGTCAATATCACGCCATCAGATTTTCCGGACTCACATCCGTTAAGCGGCTTTACCTTTCAGCGTCTGTGGGAAACAAAAGCATTCAAACTGGCCGGAAGTAATTATTACGCACCGGTTCAGCGTCTTGAGGATTTTCTTAACAACAGGAAATCGGTAAAGTTCGGTTCTGTCAAACCGACCTATACCCCCGGCCTCACACCATCGGATCTGCGTGAATGTCTCCCGCCGTATGTTATCGCCACACTGCAGAAAGCACTCCCCCACTTTAACCGTCAGATCAGCGGATTTGCACATCCCGACGCACTGCTCACCGGTGTGGAAACCAGAAGTTCCTCACCACTGCGCATGACACGAAGCGAATCATTTGAAAGCAGCCTGAAAGGTCTTTACGTTGCAGGAGAAGGAGCCGGATATGCAGGCGGAATTACATCTGCAGCTGCTGACGGAATCCGTGTCGCGGAGGCAATCACACAAAAGTTCCGTCCATTGTAAGGATTTCTTTAAAATCCCAGCATTACATCATCACGTATCATTGATGTATGCGCTTTTACAATCTGAATGGAGGTATTTTTCGACAGATCGACTTCAAACGCCTGATCTTTCGGAAGCCTGTTTCCGGCTGCGTCAACGTAGACATAGACAACCGGCTTCGCAAATGATGAACCATTAGCATTTATAACACGCGCAAAACATCCGTTATTCAATTCAACAATACTGCCAACGGGAAACAGTGATGAATACTCAAGTAATGCCTTTACATAATCGCCACACAGAAGACCCTGTTTGGCCATTTTAATCAGCGTCTCCATTGCTTTGTATGGGATATTTCCCTCCCGATAAATTCTCGGGGATGAAAACGCTTCGTAAATGTCTGCAACTGCAACAACTTTTGCAAAATTATGGATAAGCCGTGAGCTGCGTTGTTTTGGATACCCCTTCCCATTCTCCCGTTCATGTGTCTGGTAGGCGATAAAGAGGACCGCTGATGGCAGCCGGTCAATTTTTTCGAGCAGATGAAGTCCGAGCATGGGATGTTTCTGAATGTCAAACCATTCGGCCTCCTCAAGACGCCCTTTTTTCATGCGTACTTTTTTAGGAATAAGGAGCATTCCCACATCGTGAAGAAGTGCACCCATGCCGATTTCAAGTACCTGCTGCTCGCTGTACCCCGCTGCCGCTGCAATATTTATTGACAATATACACACATTAAGTGAATGGTTGAAAATATAATCCGTATCTTTTGGCTTTATTGCTGCCAGATTAAGCAGCATATTTTTATCATTCAGATAAATATCAATAAAGCGGTTCACAACGAATCGGATATTCTCATTGGAAACACTTTCCCCCTGAGCAAGTTTTGTAAGAACAAATTTTACTCTGTCAACCGATTCTTCATAGGAACTGATCATTTTAAACCTGTACTCATCGGTACGTTCTGATGTTTTCTTTTCTGCAGCCCTGCTTTTAAGTGCTATGCCAACAGGAACGTCAGAGCGACTCTGCTGTTGTAATGATGCATCGATGTCAAGGACTTTTTTGCTTGCCAAAAGCTGTTCAAGACCGTCTTTCCCTGATTGAATACCTGATAACTCCTGATTATTCAAACCGCCGCAAAAATCCGCTTCGTTACGCTCAAGGGTATCATCAATTTCAAGATCACTGAAACTCTTGAAATCAGCATTCAGGATCTTGTTCAGTTCACTATCCACCTCATCATCATCCATCGTGTAGACAATGTCAATGTTTCTCCGCTGCAGGGCATCAAAATGCTGTTGTGAAAAAGTTACTCCTTTTGCGATAAGCATTTCGCCTTCAACAGAGTAATACTCTTTTTCCGACAACCTTCCTATTTGTAAATCAGACAAAGAAATGGGATTCATACGTTTCCTCAGATTATCTTTATTTCGTGATCAATTAATCGTACCGTTTTCGGGCCGATGACCTCGTCCTTTACAAGAAAATGACGTTCACCGAATTTGAAAAGCGTACCCGGTAGTGCTGCGTGCTCAATTTTAATATGTGCATTATCAAAATAATAGAGTTTTTTTATAATTAATTTTTTCCGTTCCTCAATTGATGCAATCTGCTGCTTGTATTTTGCCATCGTTTCCACAAGCTTTGCCACCATTGCCTTCTCCTGCGTGGCGGCTGTTCCCTTTTGCCCGATAATTTTCGTATACTTCATCTGCGATTCGTTGAGTTTGGCATAGTTTGCTGTTAGTTCATCAAGGGCACTATCCGTTTTCTTCAACTCCTCAACAAGCATATAATCAACACCAACCTCAAGGGTCGTACGGATACCACTGTGGTTTCCCACCGTGTGAAGTGTTATTGAATCACGTGCAACGAGATAGCCGCCTGCAACACTCAATGGTTTACCATGAATATGAATACTTTTGCGCGCATAAATATTACTGTTTAATACCTCTTTTGCGACATTGACATCTTTCCTGCACTTGAGTGTCTGATTTTTCATAAACCCCAGGTTGACATCACCGGCCGCTTCAACGACACCCTTTCCCTGACCCACCAGCCCATATTTACAAAGGATGTTACCCCCGACCGTTATCATCGAGTCTTCAATTACGCCACCGATCTGAAGATCCCCGCCACATTCAACATTAAATCCACCCTTGACATCACCAGTGACAACCACCGAACGTTCATACTTAATATGACCAGTATTGAAATCGACATCACCCTTGACAACATACCCTTCCGATACTTCAACAACTGATCCGGTATATCTCACCATACCGTCAATTGATGCAATAAGGTATGATGGATCCTTGCTGTCAATTTCGGTATTAGGACCAACAGGCAGTTTCACCGAAGCACCATCAGAAGCTTTTACCGCTTCTCCGATTATAGTGCGCCCCGGAATTCCTTTTGTCGGTGGAATCAGCCGGACAAGCTTGTCACCTTTTGATACTGAATTTATGATATCAACATTTTTATAATCAACGCTGCCGTCAGGATTCTCCCTGGGTTTCAGTGATGACTGCACATTAAACAACAGTTCAGCTCTTCCATTTTCACCATTTTGCGCTGGTATTCCCTCGGCAATAACGACAGGCTCCGAAGGATATTCATTATTAACAAAACCAAAAACAAGAGTATTTAACAGCTCGTCCCTGATACCAAATAATATCTTCTGGTTCATAAGCATCGTTTTTATCTTCAGTTCATCAGGCATTCTCCCGCCCTCACCAGGCGGATGAATTTCCATTTTGGCAACCATGCGGTCCGTTGATGGAATTATTTCGATAAGACCGTCAAAATCAATCTCCACCACGCCAATCCGATCACCCAGCAGATAGACAAAACCATTAACCTTTGACTGCACCTCTTTGCCATCATCACTGAGCATTGCACCATTCTCAATAATCACCTGACACTGAACTACCTCATCAGTAAAAATAGGCTCCCCGCGTACATCACAACCGGGAACCGGAGGCATCGCAAGATTCTTCTGAGCGATGATCATATCAGGTTCAACTTTCTGATATTGACAAGCAACGTCCTTTATCTGCCAGTACATTTTTCCTGATTTTATTATGTCAAGATCTGATGCGCTTGTTATCCCGCGCACCAATAACCGCAATCCGCCTTCACGGCCCGGCTCCGCTTCCCTGCTGACAGCTGCTCTGCTTACATCATACCGGTGTTTCTTCTCTCCCCACATTCTCACAACATTGCTTAATACCTTTTCGTCAACACCAGCTTTCACCCCTGCATTACTCAGGTGTTCCATCAACATCTCGAGGGTAAGTGTTTCATTGGGATTTCCGGCAGGTTCTACCGATAGAAATGCGCTCTCGTTATTGTCCGCTATTTTAACCGTAATTTTGGGTGCAACTGTCGATGGAATTGATGCCTCGGTGATATCCGCTGCCTGAAGCCCTGTTTTGACAAATGCAGCAATGATCTCATTTGTCAGTTTCTGTCCTTTACTGAGCACATGCTTCGTATTAGGAATCGGCGTATCTGCATTAAGTACCATACCCGCATGCAACTCTGAAACTTTTACCTGCATGATACCCGTTCCTTGTACAAATTGTTTACTTCGCGCTGCTTTTTAAGTAATTTACCATAAACTCTGGCTGATCAATTTTGTTGTATTTTCCAGATACTAAAAACGCTATAATTCTTTAAACCTTTGATTTTTATCTTTTTAGCGGTACATCACAGTATAAGAAATTATAGTACGTTGTAAACATCAGACAGTCCGAAATTATTCAAAAACAATAACATGAGTTCAAGAAACAGTCAAGATAAAAGTAGTGACAGCACATCAGTCGTCAGTGTCGCCTTCCCGGTCGCGATTCCCGGCGTGTACGATTATGAAATCCCGGAACAGTTTCGCAGCGATATCCATGAAGGTACACCGGTGCTTGTCACTGTTCGTAACCGCAAAATCTGGGGTGTCGCACTCAAGCTCAAAACACATTCCGAATTCAGTACGCTTAAACCGGTACTCGATATCAAAACCGGTACCTGGAGTGACCAGAGCAGCTCACTGATTAAACTCTATGAATGGATCGCTGACTATTACCAGTGTGATATGGGCAGAGTCTTCAAGCCGATTGTCAGTAAGGGGATTATCACCAAAGAATCGAAAACAGTCACGACGTATACAAAAGCAGCTATTGTACTCCCGAAACTGCGCCAGCTCTACCTTGATGCCCTCGAAAAGCTCCCCCATGACCGGGATTTTACCATCTCGGAAGCGGTAAGTACCTATGATGTCAAGGAGTCGACCGTAAAGTACCTTGCATCAAAGCAGATTCTTGTCAAAGGGGAACGTGCGGTGATCCGTACTGCCGACGAAATGAGTATGCCCATTGATGCTTACACTCACAAACTCTCCGATGAACAGCAGACTGCATTTGACATCATGAAAGATTCAATCGGACGCGCTGACAAGCCGTATCTGCTGCATGGTATTACCGGTTCCGGTAAAACGCATGTTTATATCGCACTTACCTCCTATGCGCTGCAGCTTGGGAAAAGTGTCATGATCCTCGTTCCCGAAATTTCATTGACCCCACAGACCATTGCGCGCTTCAGGGCATCACTGGGTGATATCATGACCGTGATTCACAGTAATATGTCTGATGGTGAACGGCGCGACAGTCTGCAGGAACTTGTCACGGGTACAAAAAAAGTGGTGGTCGGTGTACGCAGTGCGATTCTTGCCCCGATGGATAATGTGGGACTTATTATTGTTGATGAGGAGCATGATGGCAGCTATAAACAGAGTGATATTGAACCACGGTATAATGCACGCGATGTAGCAGTAATGCGTGGATTTTTCCAGAAAGCACTGGTGGTGCTTGGAAGTGCAACGCCCGGTATTGAAAGTTTTTATAATGCACAGAACGGGAAGTATCATTATATCAGGCTTTCTCAGCGATATGGAGCGGGAGTGCTTCCTGAAGTTCACATTGTCAACATGACACAGGAGCATGATGACAACAACTGGACCATTATTTCGCGACATCTTGCGAACCGTATTGACTATGCACTCAGTATTGAACGTCAGGTTATTTTACTGTTAAACCGCCGCGGTTTTTCGACGGTACTGATATGTAAAGAATGTGGCCATACCTGCACCTGCCCCAACTGCTCAGTCAGCATCCGGTATCACAAGAATGATAATTCTGTCAAGTGTCACTTCTGCGGTTTCCAGCAGCATGCACCTGAAGTGTGCCCGAACTGTCACGGGCAGCAGATCAAATACAAGGGTACCGGCATTCAGAAGGCAGAGGAGTTTATTAAAGAGCAGTTTCCTCATGCGCGTATTCTGCGTATGGATCAGGATACGACACGCCGTAAGGGCTCACATATCGAAATCCTTGATGAATTTGCATCCGGGAATGCAGATATTCTTATCGGTACACAAATGGTTTCTAAGGGTCTTAACTTTCCGGGAGTTGCTGTTGTCGGGGTGATTACTGCCGATACCGGCCTCCATCTCCCCGATTTCAGAGCATCGGAACGGACCTTCCAGCTCCTGACTCAGGTAGCAGGGCGTGCAGGACGTTCTGACAATATGGGAGAGGTGATTGTACAAACCTATTTCCCCGACGAAATTGCAGTCAAGTATGCAAAAATGCACGATTACGAATCATTTTACGAATATGAAATCGCATCACGCCGGGATTTAAAATACCCGCCATTTTCTAAACTGTCAAGAATTCTGGTTGAGGGTACCGATGAAAACCTTGCGCGGTCGGTGATTTACGATATCGCACTCTTTATAAAAAAGATGCAGGTAAAAGAGCTGCTAGTTCTCGGTCCGACCCCTGCAGCGATTGCAAAGATCGACACCTGGTCACGTTTCAATATGCTCCTGAAATCCCCGAACCCCAAACTGCAAACCGCAGTACTGTCGCAGGTACGCAGCGCATTTACAAAGCAACCGAAATCAATCAGAGTTGTAGTGGATGTGGATCCGTATAATATGCTGTGAGAAAAAGAGCCTCACCCCCCAACCCCCTCTCCGCTGACACGTAGAGGGGGAGCAGGAAAGTGTCCCCTCGACTTCGCTCGGGGAGCGTTACTTCGTCCCATGTTCATGCTTTTGTCAAGTAGCAACCGGTCCCCGAGCGAAGTCGAGGGGCCGGTTTTGCTACTTGCTACGGGATTCTGGCCTCTATCCTACGCTACAACCATAGCAACATCATTTTCACTATTGATCGAATCCGTAACACTTACCATCAATCTCGGGCATCCCCCGGAATTTTTAATGGTTCGTGCGGCGTGATATTGATTATAGAAATTGATATTGTTTTTTTTCAGAAATTCGACCATTGTGTCAATGTCTTCCCTGAGCAGATCATCGGTATCAGCAAAGAGGTTGGAAAGGATTTCCCGTGGTGCGAAATCTCCGGGGAATGCTGTATCGTTACTGTTTGCGTAATGATGATAGCCATTTATTGATTGTCCGAGTGCGGAGATCTGATTTTGGGTGATTGAATACTGTGCAAGTTCATCAGCACTTGTTTCTGCAAATGTATGGATTGCAGTGCAGTACTGGACAAGTTCATTTTCCCTCAGGCGGCAGATATCCGAAAATGACATTTTAGAAATACCTTCAATATTTTCATTACCGTTGTGTTTTCCAGGAGAATTCAATGCGTTGGAAATATAACAGATCAGTTCAGTCATGTCGTCAAGTGCTTTATATTTTTCAGCAGTAGAACCAACTGTACCGGCAATTTCCTGTGCCTTCTCCATTATTTCATTGAGATAATATCTGAATGATATCACCGAAGTGGCTAATAGAGGGAACGAATCGATAATGTGCTGATAGTTGAAGAGTACAGCATTAACAGCGTAGTACATGGTAACTTTATTTTTCTCTGTCTTGTTCATGAAATATTCCTTTCGGTGCTTTGATACTATTGTATGATGATGTATATCAATTTTGTATAATAATTATGAATGACACAATGTTTGCTTTATTAACACATAAGGAAATAGCTGGTGTTACAAAACCAGATGCAATTTATATGCCAACTACGATTTTGTCACCGCACTATGTCAATTACTGTTAGACAGTGCCATATTCCGATACTTTTCAAGAGTGCGTCACCAATTTTGAGCGCATACTACTGTTGCACTTTTGCAACATCACACACAATCAGTAGCACATCTGCAACACAATATCACCATCAGTGCCCTCCGCGGTAATGCTTCAATTCCATTACAAACGCTCAGGAGACGCAACCACTGTGTCAGTCACTACCCGGATTCCACCCGGATCTTGAGTTATGAATAATGCGAATTATCATTATGATACTCCAATTTCTCAATTTGACACTTCATTTTTCCACTTCGTCAGTACTACTGAGGTTCTGAATGGATTTCATGCATTCTACTTACTACTTGCTCCATACTACATCTTCAAATTCTGCCACCTTAACTCTTCTTCGCCATACCTTCGCGCTTCCCACTTCTTTCCCAGTTCTCCATTGACATCCATACCAGCATGAATGATTTTTTCTTTTCAGGAGGTCAAAATCGTGGGCTGTCTGATTTTTTGCTTTGAACAGGCAAACTGGCACATAGGACGCATGTCGATTGCAATAGGTAAGCAGCGTATTTATAAATAAATTTACGAAATCAATAAATAGCCCTCATTGAAACACATCGAACGATTGTCATGAAACATAACGCAAAAACAAAGGTGCACAAATGAAAGTTTACGAAGAGGGATACAAACTACTTGACGAAAAGTTTGGCAATAACAAAGACAACATTATATCACTGGCAACGATCGCCCGTGAACCAAAAGCCGATGGATCACCCCGTCCGGTTGTTCGTGGTGTGGACGCGTATTACGAGGATGGTGTTTTTTATGTCACAACTAACGCGAAATCGAATAAAATGCTGCAAATTGCGAAAAATCCGGAAGTCTCTATTTCGTCAAGCACCGAAATGTTTACCGCCAGCGGAATTGGTGAAAATCTGGGCTGGGTGTTGGACCCGAAGAACGAAGTCTTAAGAAACAAACTTCGCACCACATTCGCCGCATGGTACGATAAAGCAAACAACGAACAGGACGAAAATTGCTGTATTCTTGCTATCCGCCTGACAAAAGGAACATTGAATATCAACCACTGGGAAAAGCTCTATCATATGGATTTTGTCAATAAAACGAGCATGAATGATGGCGGGGTTTTCTGATACCATTAAAAAGGTGCCATTACACATTCCAAGATCATAATTATTTTACTGTTTTCTGACCACCATCTAATCATTTTTTTGAAAACATGTTCATGGAATAGGAAAATTATCAAGATAAAGAGGACTCAATGAAAAGATATCGTTTAATTATAATTCCGATCGTGATGTTTTTATTTGCAAATTGTTCAGTAAACAATCCGGAAATAACTATCAACAAAGAATTTTTTTTAGGCAACTGGGAAAGTAACACTCTTTTAGAACGAATTGAATTTACAGCGACAAATGCAAAATGGTTTTTTAAAAAAGGGTCAATAACGTTCGACAGTAATTCGATAGATCAATCGTCGCATATCAGTTTTGATTCAAATTATCTGATACGGTCTTACAGTGAGTGGGAATTAAATACTCAAGAAAATAGCATTGGTTTCCTTGATACGTTTACTCTATCATCTGGTAAAGCCGGATGGGGAAAGACAAGCATTAAGTACTCAGTACAATCGGAGAACTCCTTTTATTTTCAAGGAATTGACTCTGATCCGATATTATTTACTCGAAATTGATTTAGTAACATAATGAAAGATCACATGAAATTACCCACAGAATCAGCCGCTAAAAATGAACTATGCAGGACAAAGAAAAATGAGACATAATGGCAACTATTGAATTAATCAGAACAGCCGAAATCGAAGATATTGCTATGATTTTGGACATTTACTCATATTATGTCAATAATACGACAATTACATTTGAAATTATTCCTCCAGCGGTCGAAGAAATGAACAGAAGAGTAATGGAAACCGTGAAAAACTCTGATTGGATCGTTTATGAATACAATAAAGCAATAGTCGGTTACGCATATTACTCTAAATTCCGGGAGCGAAAAGCATACGATTACTCATGCGAAACAACGATCTATGTTCACAAAGATTTTACAGGAAAAGGAATTGGAAGTGCTCTTTACGGACAACTAATAAGCAACTTGAAAAAAACATCAAAAGCTGTCGCCACTTACCCGTTTAGTCGCTGCATTTATTTTGAAACCAGTCAAGGACTTCACTAATTGACCCATCAGGAATAAAATGCCCGCCACTGTGAACTTTCAAGGTAACATCCCATCCTTTTTTCAATAAAAAATTATACACGTCTTCTCCGGGAGGAGGCTCTTCCTTAATCCCCCAGATAAAATACGCTGGAATTCTAAAGCGGTCAGGGATTCTATCTTTTCGTATGAACTTGTATTCAAAAGTATGGCCTGCGCCGCCTGATACAGTACAATATGCAGTGATAAATTTGTCTCCGTGTTTATCCTTATTGGTAGAAACGACCTGATGCGTGAAACTGCCTCCTGATGAAAATCCGTAAAGAAGAACTTTCTTACTGTCAACTGAAAATTTCTTTTTTGTTTCAAGCACCATTTCTTTTACATTTTTTGTATCCGGAGATTTTGGATCACTATCCCAATAAATATTTTTCGCGTGTGGTGCGATTAGAATAAATTCTCTCTTTTCTGCTTCATTGATAAAATTTCTGATAAAATTACCATCCGTGCCACCAAGCGGATGAAGCACAACCATTAAAGGATATTTTTTATCAGCAGTGTATGATTTTGGCAGATAGACACTTCCAAGTTCTGAAATACGAAATACATCACCGTATTTTATCTCAGTATACGTATAATTTTTAGCGTAAGAAAGTCCGTAAAATAAAATCACAAATAACACTGAAGATAGTGCTACTATATTTCTTGACATTGTAATCATTTTTTAAATTCCAAAAGCTAAAAGGTATCCTGACACGTGCATGAAATTTCTAAGATACTATCCGGAGCATGAACAATGCAATGCACGCACCTGCCGGTACTATCACCAATAACCGAATGTATCATACCCGTTAATCGAATGAATCCAACCTTTGATCTTTAAGGATTATCTGTATGCAAATCACCGTGATAATTGAAGTGCCTGACCTTGCAGGTGTAAAGACATATAAAAGATTAGTTGTATCATCAGAAAAGCATTGACATGGATATTGACACAACATATTTAAATAAAACAGTGGCTTAAATTGAAATGCCCGGTGACAATGATATCATCCTTATTTTCAGCAGATAATTCATTGACAAAATAATGATTGATTACTATAATGAGTGAATTAGGAAATAGTTATAATAGTCATAAATAAACCTATAAGGAGTATACCTTGAAAACGAGATTAGTAGTAAGTACCATTTTACTGTTTAGTGTGTTAACTTTTGCAGCCGATCCGGGTTCACTCCGGTCATTAGCGGATAAAAAAAATAAAAGTATCGGGGCTGCAATAATGCCAAAACAGTTGGACGATCCAGAATTTGTCAAACTTTTAATAGAAAATTGTAATTATATAACACCTGAAAATAACCTGAAATGGGATGCCGTTCACCCTCGTGATACTGTGTATGATTTTTCAGGTGGTGATAAGATTGTGGACTTTGCATTAAAAAATAACATGAAAGTCCGCGGTCATAATCTCCTATGGCATCAGGCAAATCCCGGCTGGATAGCACTGCCAAATATGACTGTTGAAAAATGGAAAGCACTTGTAAAAGACCATTACGTAAATGTAATGACACACTACAAAGGCAAAATAGTCGATTGGGACGTAGTCAACGAGCCTATGGATGACAATGGCCAGATACGCAAAAGTTTGTGGTACGATTTTTTAGGAGAGGATTATATTGAATTTGCTCTTAGAACCGCACGGGAAGTTGATCCAAATGCAAAATTATACTTAAATGATTATGCCATTGAGGAAATGTGTCCTAAAGCTGATGGTTTTTACAGGCTGGTGAAAGATTTGATGGCTAAAGGTGTACCACTTGATGGTGTCGGTTTCCAGTTTCATATTGATGGAAACTTTATGCCCGATTTTGCAAGTATAAATCAAAACATCAAAAGATTTGCGGATCTCGGGCTTGATATCCAAATAACAGAACTTGACGTACGTTTAAAAGTTCCACCGACAGAAAATGCTTTAAACAAACAGGCAAAGATATATGGTGAACTGATGAGATTAATGCTTGCATATAAAAACATCAATGCGTATATCATGTGGGGATTATATGATAAACATTCCTGGGTCCCTAATGCCTATGCCGGTTATGGAGCCGGATTAATCATCGATGAAAAAGCAAAGCCAAAACCGGCGTATTTTGCAATAAGAGATGCTCTTATGGAAGAGAATCCATCACCGGATTATTTCGATAAATACATTACCAAATCAGAAGGAAGAGTATTTCCAGCTTTCAGAGCAGTTAAAACAGCGAATGAACTGATTATTGACGGCAATGCTGATGAAAAAGATTGGGCCAACGCATTTACCTATCCATTCTTGTACAATCAACTGGATCCTTATGATCTCCGGGTTCCACAATCACAGAAAGATGTATACGGAAGCTGGAAAATCATGTACAACGGCAATAAATTGTATGGTGTCGTTAACAGAAAAGATGACGTAACAATAACATCAAATGGAAATATCTGGGAAACTGATTGTTTTGAACTCTTTTTTAATGTTGGCGGAAAATGGAGCCAATACAGAGCAGTTGTCGGAAGCGACTGGCAGCGGGACATGAATGTACCCGGTAAAGCAGTCTGGAACAAAGAAGGAACTGTTTGTGAATTTGAAGTTGAACTGCCAACAGAAACTCTTTCCGGCTTGACAATCGGCTGGTTGATGGCATTAGCAGATGCAGATGCACCCAATAAAGGAAGAAAATGTCAGCTTTATCCGATATCAGGGTCTAACACGGCCTGGACAGGAAAAGGATTTGCTGAAATCACCTTTGAAAATGAGGATGGAGTGTTTGTTGATGGACCAAATGTAGGCACTATTCCTCCGTTTAATGCACTGAGTATAACGACAAAAAATCTCCCTAAAATTGATGGAAAAGCGAAAGAGGCTTGCTGGAAAGAAGCGTATACCTATTCATTCGGTTATAACCATGTTTCACCAACTGATAAAAGTCAGCCTGATGATGCAATTATTTCCGGCGACTGGAGAGTTATTTATAATGGGAATACACTTTATGGTTTAGTTAACAGAAAAGCACTGAAAACAATTACGACATCAAAAGATGAGTCAAAAAATGACAACGTCGAAATAGCTTTTATTTCGAACGGTGTATTTAAAGAGTATCGTACTGTTGTCGGAAAAGATTTTACAAATACTGAGAAATCAAAAAAAATGAAAGCTGTATGGAGTCCGGACGGAAAAGTTCTCGAATTCATGATAGAAATCGGGAATGACGATATGTCGGGAAAACAGATTCAGTGGTCGATAGGACTTATCAATAATAACAATGCTGTTGATGCGGATCCTCAATTTGCGTTGTATCCATTTTGCGGGTACAATCTTGCAGTAAAAGTTGATCCTAATGATCTTGGCGCAAATATGGCCAAAAAGGGTAAAGAATTCGGTCTACTCAAACTTCAATAAATAGTTTGCTAGATTAGCAGATGGTAATTTCCGTTATCCGTCTGCTAATCTTTTTTCTTAACAGGCAAATAATTGACATAGTTGGATTAAAAATGACTTCTCCCAATGAACTTCATGAGATGACCCTGGAAAAATTAGGTCAACTGTTTCCAATTATTCTACAGAATTATTCAGATACATGGATTAGTTTATATGAGTCAGAATGCAAACTGATACAAAGCTGTTTTTTGCAGTCAGATATCATACAAATTGACCATATTGGCAGTACCGCAATTCCTGGAATAAAGGCAAAACCAACGATTGACATTTTATTACAAGTCTCTGAGCATATTGATAGCAATACATTAAAAAAAATATTCACATCACTTGATTATCATAGCAACGAACGTCCTGATAATCCATCCCCACATTTGACTTTTGTTAAAGGCTATACTCCTCAGGGAATTAAAGGACAAACCTATCATGTACATATCAGGTATAAGGGTGATTGGGATGAAATACGGTTTAGAGATTATTTAATTAATCACAAAGAGACTGCAAAAGAATATGAAACCGTAAAACTGAAACTTGCCGACAGATACCGCAATGACAGGGAAGCATATGCAAATTCAAAGACGGATTTTATTGAAAAAATTAATACATTGACACGAAAAGAAAACGTTGTAGTCAAAAAGCTTTAATTCCTTTATTATCAATAAAGACCCGAAAGGAACCGGTTTTGGATTGTATCATGCTGTTCTTGGTATTACCCTGCTTCCTGCCAGTTTAATTGCAGGTTTACTGTACGACAAAGTAAATTTAAATGCACCATTTTATTTTTGTTCCCTAATGGCGTTGATTGCGTCATCGTTAATAACAACATTTACAGTTGTTGACAGAATCAACAAAAGGAATAATAATCTGACCTATTTTCCCTAACAGTCAAAAACACCAACTACTTGCTTCCGGATTGTTTCCCTTCCCGAAATCATCCTTGACACACTCATCAACCATGAATGATTTTTTATTTGTAAGGCGACTGAGTCCTGTGGACTAAAACAACATATTTTTATAAGGAACAGTTATGGCAGGTTATGGAAAGTATGAGCATTCGACAAAAAGAGAAACGATCAACATTGTTCATCAAAAAGTAACACCTGATGCATACATTGAATTTTTAAGCAGAACGGACCTCGGAAAACAGTATCCAAAAGAACGATTCAACGAGAGGATTACTAAATTAGTAAACAACACCCAAATAAGTCTCATCGCTTACAATACCCACAATGAAATAGTTGCAATCTGTTTCGGGATTACTGACTTTGCGTATTGGTTAATGATTACTGATCTTGGTGTCGATCGCGCTTATGTAAAAAACGGAATTGGTTCCAAATTGCTGAAAATTGCACGGGAGGAAGCTGGCGGAGAAAAAGATATCATAGTTTTTATTAATGCGAATGATGACGCTATTCCATTCTATGAGAAATGTGGTCTGCAAAAGTCCAAAAGTATGATGGAATTATCCGATATTGAATGGACTCAATTTGAAGTAAAAAAAGGTGATACAAAATTGACATTTAAAGAAAGTACTATTCTGCCGTAACGATAGACAAATGCTGTTGATAACAGCAACACAATCAGTGGATATATTGGTTGAATCAGTAGCAGGCAGGTAGAGGCAAAATGGACAATTATTGAAGAGTTATAGGTAAGAAATCGGAGAAAGAATAACAATAATGATACAACTACCACCAGAAAAGTATGTCAACTTGCAGGAGACATTAGCAAAAGTTACGTTTAACTGCTATTTTGCATTATCAGTCATTAAGCACCATTTAAATGGAAAAGTATACGTAGATAATGAAGATATGCCGGCGAATGCATACATTTTACATCCATACGGTATGTCCTTATTAATCGGTGATGGTAAAAACGCTGAGTTTAAAAAATGGTTTGTTGAATATATGCTCAACCTGAAAAAAGAACGAATAAAAAATGAGTGGATGCAGGTATTTTCTAATAATTGGCAGGATATCATACAGAAAGAGCTCCATGAACATTTGCTTTCAGCAGACAGGAATGTGGGCCTGAATTATTCTGATTATATCGAAGTAAACACGAGAGTTAACTTTAAATTCAATGATGCTTTATATAAAGAAAAAGTGCAAAATTACTCAAGCGAGGAAAGTATCATTAAAAAGCTTGACAAAGAAACTACCGGTTCAATTAAAGGAAGTGTTATTCCTTTAAATTTCTGGAATAACGAAGATGAATTTTTGAATAGAGGGATAGGTTTCAGTGTATTTAAAAATGGTGAACAGGTATCAACCGCATATTCTGCATTTGTCCATGATAAGTATCTTGAAATCGGAATTGAAACTGTTCAAAAATATAGAGGTTTCGGGCATGCAAAATCAGCATGCAGTGCCTTGATTGATTATTGCATTACAAATAACTTTGAACCAATATGGTCATGTAGATTAGAAAATGCAGGTTCTTATAGGCTCGCCT
>Ga0123334_1003735_pt1 | contig 16150 bp, 6 predicted proteins | sample BiotimSIPDNA_FD_89706 | JGI IMG/M metagenome (GOLD analysis project Ga0123334, IMG submission 89706) | Anaerobic biogas reactor microbial communites from Washington, USA - Biogas_R1 time_0 SIP DNA | ecosystem: Engineered > Bioreactor > Anaerobic > Unclassified | place: Washington, USA | collected... | reverse complement strand
TTTATCCGCTGGTTTCAGACCGCAGCCTTCTTTCCTCTATTGAGGGTACATGGCTATATGAGCAATACCGAACCCTGGCGATATGGTGAAGCAGTTGAACAAGTGGTGTCGCAGACCCTCGATCTACGATACCGATTGCTCCCCTATATCTATTCGGAAGCATCACGGGTCAGCATGAACGGCTCCACCTTGATGCGTCCACTGGTGATGGACTTTGCCGATGACCCTAAAGCGTTGGAACAAAAAAATCAATTCATGTTCGGCCCCTCCCTCCTGGTGGCACCTGTCACCGAACCGGGAGTAAAACAGTGGTCACTCTATCTTCCCAAACAGGAGAAGGGATGGATCGATTTCCGAAGCGGAGTGAAATTTGAGGGAGGTAGAATAATGGACGTTCCTGTCGATCTCACCGCCATTCCACTTTTTGTCAGGGCCGGTTCCATCATTCCGATGGGCCCTGCCAAACAATTCACATCTCAGTCATCTGGCGAACCAATGGAGATACGTATTTATCCGGGTGCAGATGCATCCTTCACCCTCTATGAGGATGAAGGCGACAATTATCAATATGAAAAAGGCATCTTCAGCTCCATTGAAATGAAATGGGATGATGCGGCTGCAACTTTAACTATCGGAACACGTAAAGGCACTTTCCCTGGAATGGAGAAGAGCCGCACCTTTCGTCTGCTAGTGGTGAAGCCGCGAACAGAGAAGAACGAAACAGTTACAATCAACTATAACGGAAAGCGAAAAGAAATCACATTACTTGATAAAAAAGAGAGATAATGCAACGAATAATATATCTGGCAATCTTGCTCAGCTTCACCATTTCCTGCCAATCAGGCCTAAAACCACTCACTTCTCCAAACGGCAAGATCAGGGTAGAGGCAAGCAATACAGTAGGTCAACCCACACTGACCATCACCTACAACGATGCCGGTAGCAGCTACACACTCTTCGACAATCTGCTCACAGGGCTTAAAACAGATAGACGGAACCTGACAGACAGCATGAAGCTTGTATCTGTCACATCACCGGTGGAGATTGTTGAGGAGTATACAATGATTACTGGCAAAAAAAGTGATTGCAGCAACCACGGATTTGAATGCACATACAGTTACGAAAATCCGAAGGGAGAAAAGTTGGATCTCGTTGTTCGCACTTATGACGATGGGGTGACTTTCCGTTATCGGTTTAACAGCTTTAATGATGGAGAAAATATCATGGAGGAGGCCACAACCTACCCGATTGCTGAGGGCATCAGACGGTGGAACCAGCCGTTAAAGATCGACTATGAAGGCTTCTATACCCCCACCCAAAGCGGGATATCCGAACGGGATCCACGCTCAGGACACATCAATACCAACTGGTCCTATCCGCTACTGTTGGAGCCGGTTGACTCTGTCTTTGTATTGATTACCGAAGCCAACATCCAACGCAATCGGTGTGGATCATATCTTAGCAATGCTGCCGACAGCAGTGCCAACCGACTGCAGTTCGCAGATAAGCTACTGCCCGTAACGGGCAGCTGGGAGTCACCCTGGAGAGTACTGATTATTGGAACGCTGGCAGATGTTGTGGAATCGACCCTGGTTACTGATGTTTCCGAACCTTCGAAGGTTTCCGATACAAGCTGGATTTTCCCGGGTCCCGCAGCATGGATCTACTGGGCACACAACAACGGTTCAAACGATTTTCAAAAGGTTAAAGAATATATAGACCTGGCTGCAGAGATGCAGTGGCCTTACAATCTGATTGACTGGAAATGGAATGAGATGGGTAACGGCGGCACTGTCAACGATGCAGTCCAATATGCCGCAGAAAAGGAGATCAAAACGTTGTTATGGTACAACTCTTCAACCAGTTGGAATGGTGACGGGGCACCAGGTCCCCTGTTTGTATTGAACGGCATAGAGAGCAGACTCAATGAATACCGTAAACTGAACGATATGGGCGTGTCAGGGATCAAGGTTGACTTCTTTAACGGTGACGGGCATGAGGAGATGAATTACTACCTGGACTTGCTGGAAGATGCCATCGACGCTCAACTGCTCATCAACTTCCATGGTGCAACATTGCCACGTGGATGGCAGCGTACATATCCCCATATGATGACCGTGGAAGCAGTGTATGGTGCAGAGTGGTACAACAACCGGCCTATACTGACAGAAAGAGCAGCGCGACACAACGCGACGCTTCCCTTTACCAGAAACGTAGTCGGACCGATGGATTACACTCCCGGCACCTTCAGCGACTCACAGCACCCTCACATCACTTCCCACGGCCATGAGCTGGCACTGACCGTTTTATTCGAGTCGGCACTACAACACATGCCGGATCGTCCCGAATCCTATCTTTCTCTTCCCGAACCAGTCAGGGAGTTTCTCTCCGGGCTACCCACGGCATGGGATGAGACAAAACTACTGAACGGTTACCCGGGTGAATCGGTGGTGTTGGCACGGCGTAAAGGGGATAACTGGTTTGTGGCTGGTATTAACGGCACCGATGAGCCTCTTTCGTTGACACTCCCACATCTCTTACTCGACGGAACACATGACACGATTACCCTATTTAGGGATGGAGTTGATCAGAGAAGTTTTGCAATTGAAGAAGCATCAGCACTCTCAGATTTCCCTGAAACGATTAAGGTGGAATGTCTTCCCCGCGGCGGTTTTGTAGCAATTATCAATTAATTTGAACAACATCAGTTATGAACAGGATACCATTCTTTGTCACGTTACTTCTTTTCATGTATTCTCTACATCTCCCGGCACAGGATTTAAAACTGTGGTACGACACACCGGCGAAGGTGTGGGAGGAAGCACTCCCCCTTGGAAACAGCAGGCTGGGAGCAATGGTTTATGGCAATCCCGCGGAGGAGGAGATACAGCTTAACGAGGAAACCCTTTGGGGCGGATCACCCCACCGAAACGACAACAAGAATGCGTCCGGTGCGCTAAAGGAAGTACAGGATATGATCTTCCGAAAAGAGTATGGTGAAGCCGACAAACGAATCAATGAGACCTTTTTCGGTGGGCCACACGGCATGCCCTACCAGACAGCCGGCAGTCTGATCCTCCAATTTGAGGGTCACAGCAATTGGCAGGAATACTATCGTGAGCTAGACCTGGAAAAGGCAGTTGCCACCACCCGCTATAAAGTGAACGGTGTCACCTACAAACGTGAGTTATTCTCCTCTTTTGCCGATGATGTGATTGTACTGCGGTTGACAGCCGACAAAAAGAATAGTATCTCATTTGAAGCTGTCTATCGCAATCCGGCACAACATACCATCACGAAGAGAGATGACAGACTGGTGCTGAGAGGAGTTGGTATCGACCATGAAGGAGTCGAAGGGAAAATCGAATATGAGATACAGACATTAGTCAGACAGATTGGTGGAACAGTGGAGGTAAGTGAAGATAAGATTCGTATCAGCAATGCATCGGAAGCGATTCTATACCTCTCAATTGGCACCAGCTTCAGAGATTATCAAACTCTTGACAAGGATCCTGCCGCAGTGGCCACAGACCTGCTGAATGCGGCACTCACAAAACAATACAGCAAGGCCCTCAAAAAACATAGTGAGATTTATGCCCGGCAGTTCCACCGCTTCAGTCTTCACTTGGGACAAGAGGCTGACACCCAGAATCTGACCACCACACAGCGAATTGCATCTTTTAAAGAAACAGAGGATCCTGCACTGGTGACGTTGCTTACACAGTTCGGCCGTTACCTGTTGATTTCTTCCTCGCAGCCGGGAGGACAACCAGCAAACCTTCAGGGGATCTGGAACAACAGCACCCACCCTGCATGGGACAGCAAGTATACACTCAATATAAATGCAGAGATGAATTACTGGCCAGCAGAGGTGACCAATCTCACGGAAACACATACTCCTCTCTTCCGGATGATAGAGGAACTGAGTCAAACAGGAAAGGAGACCGCAAGTAGCATGTACAATGCTGACGGATGGGTGGTGCACCACAACACCGATATCTGGAGGATCACTGGGCCAGTCGACTTTGCAGCAGCCGGGATGTGGCCAACCGGTGGTGCATGGCTCTGCCAGCACCTATGGGAACACTATCTTTTCACTGGCGACAAAGTCTTCCTGGAGAAATATTTCCCAGTGATGAAGGGTGCTGCCGACTTTTTTCTCTCCACCTTAGTCCCACATCCCGACAATGGGTGGATGGTGGTCAGTCCATCGGTATCACCTGAGCATGGCCCTGTGACAGCCGGCACTACCATGGACAATCAGCTGCTGTTCGACCTATTTACCCGTACTGCCGCAGCAAACGACCTGATAGGGAATGATCCGGAGTACAGCAGACAACTGCGTGACATTACCGACAAACTGGCACCAATGCAGATAGGTAAACATGCACAGTTGCAGGAGTGGCTTGAGGATATAGATGACCCTAAAAACGAACACCGACATGTGTCGCACCTCTATGGACTTTACCCCGGGAACCAGATATCCCCCTACTCTACACCGGCACTATTTAATGCTGCCAGACAGTCACTAATTTATCGTGGCGATCAGGCTACCGGATGGTCCATTGGCTGGAAGGTGAACCTATGGGCACGTCTCCTGGATGGTAATCATGCCTATCGTATCATCCAAAACATGCTGACACTAGCCGGTAACGGACCATTGAGAAACGGACGTACCTATCCCAACCTATTTACGGCACACCCACCCTTTCAGATTGACGGCAACTTCGGTCTGACAGCCGGTGTGGCGGAAATGTTGCTTCAGAGTCACGATGAGGCAGTACACCTGTTGCCGGCACTGCCGGAGAGGTGGGAGAGTGGATCAGTGAAGGGTATCATTGCCCGTGGAGGATTCGAAGTAGCTATGGATTGGACAAATGGCACATTGCACGAAGCCACTTTCATCTCGCAACTAGGAGGGAATCTGCGCATACGCTCTTATGTCCCACTGGAAGGAAAAGGACTCAAACCGGCATCAGGAGAAAATCCCAATCCCGTCTTTCAAAAGGAAGAAATGAAAACACCCCTGATAAGTGATGAGATTGTTGATAATGAAAGGAATGAACTCCTAAAGGTCTATGAGTATGATTTGCAAACCAAAGTGGGTAAACGATATCATATCAGGAAAAAGTAGAAGGGTGACATCAACAACATATTCCTAACAAAAAACACAAAGCCATGAAACAGTTTTTATTCAGCACCCTGTTGCTGATCTTATTTCAGATTAATCTCTCTGCCCAGAACGCCGGCAGTAAAAGTAATAAGCAACCTCTCTACCTCAATACAGCCTACACGTTTGAGGAAAGGGCGGCCGATCTGGTTTCACGTTTGACACCGGAAGAAAAGCAAACGCTGCTGGGGAATACCATGTCTCCGGTACCCCGACTGGGGATCAACAAGTATGATGTCTGGGGCGAGGCACTGCACGGGGTGGTAGGCAGAAACAACAATGCCGGGATGACAGCCACCTCATTTCCCAATAGCATTGCCGTGGGCAGTACTTGGGATCCGGAGCTAATCAGAAAAGAAGCCTCAGTGATTGCAGATGAAGCCCGTGGTTTCAATAACGAACGGATCTTCACCCTCACCTACTGGTCTCCTGTCATCGAACCGGCCAGAGATCCCCGCTGGGGTCGTACTGCAGAGAGTTATAGTGAAGATCCTTTCCTGGTCTCCGCACTGGCCAGCGGCTTTGTGAGAGGGATGATGGGTGATGATCCCCGTTACCTTAAAACGGTACCTACCGGCAAACACTACATCGCCAACAACAGTGAATATAACCGCCATAATGGCAACTCTGAGTTGGATGAACGGGATATGCGTGAGTACTACCTCACCCCCTACAAAGCTCTGATAGAAAAGGACAATCTCCCCTCCATCATGACGGCATACAACGCCGTAAACGGAGTACCGGTGTCCGCCAGCATATTTCTTGTAGACTCCGTTGCCAGAAAAACATATGGCATGAATGGATATGTGACGGGCGATTGTGGAGCCATCTCCGACATCTTCCAGGGACATCATTTTCTTAAAGATGGAGTGGAGGCAACTGCAGCTGGTTTGAAGGCCGGAGTTGACTCTGACTGCGGTGGAGAATACCAGAGTAATGCACTGGAAGCTCTACAACTAGGCCTAATCACCATGACAGATATTGACAGAGCATTAATTAATATGATGACCATCCGCATGCGGCTGGGCGAGTTTGATCCTCCCGCTATCGTCCCCTACTCCAGACTCAGACCGGATATCATCAACGATCCTGCACACAACGATCTGGCACTAGAAATTGCTACCAAAAGTCCCGTACTGTTGAAAAATGAATCGGTTGCATCTACCACCACAAAAGCGCTCCCATTACAAACCGCGAAGATCAGAAAGATTGCAGTCCTGGGACCACAGGCCGACAGGGTGGAGTTAGGTGATTACTCCGGTCCGGTTGAAGCCCACCTGAGCATCTCCCACCTGCAGGGACTGCGCGAATATATCGAACAACACAATCTTCCCATCGAGCTATTCCACGGTGAAGGAGGCAATACGAGTCGCAGAACTGATTTCCATACGCTGCGCAGCTTCACCACGCGCAGCAGCAGTGGTGATCGTAAAGAATACAAAGCCACCGATTTCGATGCTGCCGCTCCCGGCATCATCGCCACGGAACGGTTCGGCAATCCAACACTGCAGGGAATAAAGGATGGTGACTGGACAGCTTTTCACAACATTGACCTGACCCACTTGGATTCACTGATTTTACAACTCAACGTGGTACAGGGAGGTGGCACACTGGAAGTGCGTGTGGGTGCACCCACCGGTAACATTATTGCTTCACAGAGGGTTGAAAGTGCCGAAGGTGAACGCACTTTTGGTAGAGGAATAACTCTTCCGGTAAAGGTGAACACTCTCGGTATCACGGGACCGCAGGATATCTACTTTGTGTTTCGCGAACCACAGGTAGAGTCAATTGACCCGGCGACACTGGAAAAGGTAGCCTCTGCTGATGTGGCGCTAATTTTCGTAGGCACTGACCAGAATACAGGCAGGGAAGAATCAGACCGATACTCCCTCTCACTACCTGGCAATCAGTTGCAGCTGATAGAGGCAGTGGCATCCGTTAACCCAAATACCATAGTGGTAATGCAGACCATGGGTATGGTAGAGGTGGAAGCCATCAAACAGAATCCGCATGTACCCGGATTGATCTACACTGGATACAATGGCCAGGCACAGGGAACAGCAATGGCTAAGATTCTGTTCGGAGAGGTTAACCCTGGCGGTAAGAGCAGCGTCACCTGGTATCGATCTGTAAATGATCTTCCTCCTTTGGGCGACTACTCCCTGCGGGGTGATGACCACAAAAACGGGCGTACTTACTGGTATTTCGACAAGGAGGTCTCCTACGAATTCGGATATGGACTCTCCTACACCACCTTTGACTATAGTGAGATCAACATCAGTAAAAAGGAAATTACACCCTATGACCGGATCACCATAACCACCGATGTGACGAACAGCGGGAAGAGAGATGGTGATGAGATTGTACAGATCTACCTCCAAACAGCTGATGCTACAGCAAAAGGGAGACCACTCAAGCAGTTGAAAGGATTCAAAAGAGTGACCATTCCTGCCGGACAGACCAAAACCGTTTCAATCGACATCGATTGTAGTGACCTTTGGTACTGGGACACGGAACAGAACCGAATCACCTTTGACCAAGGAACCTACACATTCGAAGTGGGAGCATCGTCCCGCGACATCAGGGGAAGTGTGAATGCAGTGATGAAGGGACAATTAAAGCAAACACTGGAAACAGTGGTAGTCGAGTCAAATAGAATGATTCTCAATCCGGGTGAGTCTGCAGAGAGTCGCTTGTCAGCTACATTATTGGATGACAGCTTTGTTGCGATCGAGAACACCGAGGTTATCTACAAAACCACCAATCCATCGGTGGTAACGGTGGACCAGAACGGAATGATCACGGCACATAAGCCAGGTGTTGCCTCCGTAATTGCTTCTGTCACTTACAACGGTACCACCGCATCCGATAGCTACCCGGTCAAGGTTGTTCCCGACTTGACACCCGCCACCATCAGCGTGAACGGCATACCGCTTCAATCATTCAAACCGGAGGTGAAAGCATACAGCTTTCAGATGAAAAAACAATCTTCCTTACCTATGGTGAAAGCAACAGCAGTGAGTGAAACAACCACCGTAGAAATCGATCAGGTCACCTCCATTCCCGGCACTGCCATTGTACGGTTTATCGACTATCATACCATGGAGGAAAACAGCTACTACCTGAATTTCGACCACTCCTCACTGAGTGATGAGTTCAATGGTAGCAACCTCGGTTCACAGTGGGAATGGATCCGTGAGAACAGTGACAATCACTCATTTTCCTCAATTCCGGGTTCACTCACAATCACCACCGAAAAGGGAGATGTTTCTGAACATAGTAATAATGCCCGCAACCTACTGTTACAGAGCGCCAACAATGACTGGTCCATCGAAACCAAGCTGACCGGTTCCCGAGCCCCGTCACAACCGGAGAATGCGGGAATCATTGCCTGGCAGGATGACCAGAACTTTGTGAAGCTGATGCTACGTGCGGTGACCAAGACAACCCGTCAGAGAGGGCCACAGCCGGGGACCATCGACCTGTTGGTTGAGGAGAACGATATTGCCAGATCAGCAGCATCGTTTAACCTGACTGAGATGATTACAGGTGACCAACAACTTTATTTACGGCTGACAAAAGAGGGTGCCCACTACACCGCCTTCTATTCACTCGATGGAGAAATGTATCAGCAGCTTGGAAGTACTGACGCCACTTTGCGGAATATTAAGGCGGGATTGATTGCCTGTGACGGTATCATTACACAGAGCATGACCAGTACCTTCTGGTTCGATTCCGACACCTCCAAGCCGGAAACACCTTTTGATGTATCATTCGATTACTTCCACATTAAGAATTCTGGAATTGAATATGAACGGATGAAAAAGTGAGGAAGCAGCAGGAGAGTAGTTTTGAATCTTAAGAACAGATAGACTCTTATGTTTTTTTGACAATTATTACTATCTTTGAGGTATCGTTGTACAATGTTTAATGTATAACGAGCCATTACCGGTAGGAAGTAAGCTCTTTCCAATAGTTCTAAGATTTTACAGAATGTAATTGTCAATGAAAGCCAGATTCATATTTGCTCTTCTCCTTCTTTCCATCTCATACTGCTTTTCCAATGTGAAATTCTATGATATCAATTCAATTCACGGAATAAGCATGAGAGAGGTCGCATCGGTTTGCAAGGACAGGAACGGATTCGTTTGGGCATCCTCCAAGAGCGGCATACTTCGATTGACAGAGAACAGTTACCACATCTATCAGTTACCCTATGAAACGCCAAACATCATCTATACAAAACTGCTCTATGACAATGATTCCCTGTTAGCTTATACCAACAATGGTCAGATATTTCACTACAACGAGGTGTATGACCGTTTTGACTTGGTAATTGACATACGCAAGCCGCTGGGTGATACCCATCTGGTCCTGAACAGAATCGTTATTGACCGTAACGGATCCATCCTGATAGCCGCCTCTTCAGGTCTCTACAAGTATCAGGACCAGAAACTAATTGCATTGGGAAAGGAGAAATATCACGATGTGCATGACTTTATATGGATTGATGATCTACATCTACTGATGGCTACCAACAACGGGTTTTGGATGATGAACACCCACTCCCTTACCGACCGCCACATCTACAAATATGAAGAGGATGTTACATTTAAAGTAACCCGGTTTTATTACAACCCACAAGATGAAACGGTTTGGGTGGGAACAAGTGCCAACGGTTTGTATTTGTACGACCTTCACGAAAACAAACTGCGCCAATCACCAATAGAACCGTTTCCGAAACAACCTATCTACGCCATTGTCGCCAATACTGACACCACCGTGATGGTAGGGATTGACGGTCAGGGAATCTGGGAGTTGACCCGTGACAGCCACCGGGTATTGAACATCTACAAGGAGAACCCCGACAATCCCCACTCATTGAGGGGAAATGGTGTTTATGACATCTTCCATGATCAGGAAAAGCGTGTATGGGTCTGCACCTATAGCGAAGGACTCTCCTATTTCGATCAGGAATCGGCAGAGGTTACACAAATCACCCATCAGATCAACAATCCTAATTCATTAAGCAATAACAATGTCAACAAGGTGATTGAGGACAGTAGGGGTAATATCTGGTTTGCCACCAACAATGGGGTAAGTCGTTGGGAACCATCTTCGGGCAAATGGCAAACCTATTATCAGAATCTGCAGGACCAGGCACAAGTGTTTATTTCACTATGTGAGGATCGGAATGGTAACATCTGGGCAGGCACCTATTCATCAGGCATCTATGTCATTGATGGCATATCTGGCAGAGAGATCGCACACTACTCAAGTGATGATGGAATCTCATCACTGACAAACGACTATATCTTTGACATTATCAGGGACAGTCATGGTGATCTCTGGATGGGCAGCCCGCTGGGCCAAATCTTCCGTTATATTGAAAGTGAGAAAAGATTCAAACCTTACTCTTTTCAACCGGTATATGCCATTGAGGAATTCACACCTGGCAATCTACTCCTGGCATGCACCTACGGTCTGCTTTTGATGGATAAAAAAACAGGCCAAACACGCACAATACTAGATGGATATCTGCTGCATGACTTGATTGTCATTGGAGACAATGTATGGATGGGTACATCCGGTGACGGACTGCTTCGGTATAATCTGAGAGACAACACCCTGGAAAAGTTTACCACTGATGAGGGATTGCTCTCAAACTATGTGAACAGTATCCTGAGGGATGGGAACCATCTCTGGTTGGGGACAGAATCAGGACTCTGTAAATTTGATACCGAGGAAAAGAATGTAGAAATATTCTCCTCCTTACCCTCCTTCTTCAATGTATCCTTCAACCAGAATGCATCACTTAAGCTTTCAAACGGACAGCTCATCTGGGGCACCAGCAGTGGCGCATTGATGTTTGAATCAGATGCAATGCTTTTTTCACCTTCAAAGGGAAGAATCTACTTTCAGGATATCATCATCTCAGGTCGTTCAATTCGTAACAATGAATTTTTCGCCATTGATTCTCCTCTCGATGAGCTGGAAGAGATTTCGCTAAAATATGACCAAAACACGCTAACACTTGAGTTTCTTCCGATCGGTACCTCCTCCCTCTACACAAAATTCTCTTGGAAGATGGAAGGTATTGATGATGAGTGGACCCAACCGACCAGTTCAGGAGCCATCACATATGCCAGCATGCCCAGCGGAAACTATTCGCTGAAGATTAGGATGTATGACAACTCGCTTAAACAAATTGTCGAGGGGCGAACATTAAAGATTCAGATTACTCCTCCCTGGTGGAGGTCATTCTGGTTTCGACTGGCTATCATGATATTAACTTTCTCGTTACTGGTCTTTATACTTCGATTCTACATCGATCGAATCAGACAACAACATGCCGAAGATAAGATTCGCTTCTTTGCCAATATGGCACACGACATACGTACTTCCCTGACACTGATCAATGCCCCTATAGAAGAGCTAAACAAGGAACGAAATCTTTCAGCTGAGGGACGTAATTACCTTAACCTTGCCACAGAACAAGCTGGGAGATTATCTTCAGTCACAAACCAACTACTAGACTTTCAGAAGGTCGATATCGGTAAAGGTCAAACCTTTTTGATGATGAGTGATGTAGTGAAAATAATCCGTCAGCGAAAATCGATGTTCGATGCTGCTGCCACAAAACGAAAAGTTAAGCTTGTTTTCAATAGCAATAAAGAAGCTTATATAACAGCAGTTGATGAATTAAAAATTGAAAAGGTGATTGACAACCTGTTATCTAATGCCATCAAGTATTCTCATCCTGAGGGTGAAGTCATTATAAAACTAACTTGTGATACAAACAAATGGATTTTAGAAGTGAAAGATCATGGATTGGGAATTTCAGCAATTGCACAAAGAAAACTCTTTAGGGAGTTTTACAGGGGCGATAACGTTGTTAATTCCACTATCGTTGGCTCGGGGATAGGACTACTTTTGGTGAAAAACTACGTAACCATGCACGAAGGGAACATTTCACTCGAAAGCAAAGAGAATGAAGGTTCTCTTTTCCGCATAACCATACCATACAAAGAGGTGTCGGCAACATCTCCCTCACTTAACATCGATATTGAAGGAATTGAGAAACAGACATCCATAATTATACCGGAAGAGGAACTCATTCAGGCAAATAATCAGGAGAGTGAACAAAAGGAGCATCTCCTGATTGTGGAGGACAATGATTCTCTCAAAGAGTTCCTGCAACAATCACTGCAAAACAGCTATAAAATTGTAGTCGCAAATGATGGAGCAATTGCCTGGGAGATGATCCAGAAAAAAATGCCCGATATGATAATCTCCGATGTGATGATGCCCAACATGGATGGGTTTGAACTATGCAGACTCATAAAATCGACATATGAGACATCACATATTCCTGTCATCCTCTTGACTGCATTGAATGAGAAATCGCAACAATTACATGGATTGGGATTGGGCGCAGACGATTATCTGACCAAACCTTTCGACATGACACTGCTGCACCAGCGCATTTTTAACATCATTCAGAATCGGAAAATCGTTAAAGAGAAAGCACTTCGGCTAATTGATGAAGAAGATGGAGAATCAATCTATCTGAACGAACTGGATGATCAGTTTGTAAGGAAAGCAGTGAGTGTGGTTCATGCCAACATGGACAACTCACAATTCAACAAGGATACATTCGCCTCTGAGATGAATGTCAGTTCATCACTTCTTTACAAGAAGATCAAATCATTGACAGATCTCTCCCCTATTGATTTCATCAAGAGTATCCGTCTAAACCATGCCCTAAAGTTGATTCAGTCCGGTAAATATACCGTCACTGAGGTGAGTGAGCTGTGTGGTTTCTCGAGTGTTAAGTATTTCAGTGCAGCCTTTAAGACATATTTCGGAAAATCACCCTCCAAGTTGTAATATTTATTTGTTTTATCTATAAAAGTGAATTAACTATCCAAAATCAGGATTGCGTCTCACCTCATCAACCTATATTTGCAGTAGATCATAATCATAATTTACCACGATGAAAGCAAATATAAATCTGCCATTGCTGCTAACTGCATGCATCATTTTGTTCACCTATTCGGGTATACAAGCTCAAAAGAGTATTTCATCAAATAAGCCCCTTTACAGCCAATTCACCTATCAGGGCGATGATCCTGTATACCGTGACAATCCGTTAAAAACGGACGAGTTTTACAATCCAATCCTTCAAGGTTGTTACCCTGATCCCTCCATCACCAGAAAAGGAGATGATTATTACCTTGTCTCCTCCTCCTTTGCCATGTTCCCGGGGGTACCCATTTTCCACTCCAACGACCTGGTAAACTGGAAACAAATTGGCCATGTACTCGACAGGAAATCACAGCTGATCGTGCATGACAGCGGCATAAGTGCAGGGATCTATGCTCCAGCCATCAAGTACAATCAATACAATGACACCTTTTACATGATCACAACTCAATTTGCCGGTAACATTGGAAACATGGTTGTGAAAACAAAAGACCCCATGAAGGGTTGGAGCGATGTTAAGAAACTCAATTTTGGTGGAATCGATCCCTCTCTTTTCTTTGATGACGATGGCAAGGCATATGTAATCCACAACGATGCACCCGACAGGGGTAAAGAGTTGTATGAGGGTCACCGGGTAATAAAGATTTGGGAGTATGATATGGAGAACGATCAGGTAATCCCCGGCAGTGACCAGATTATCGTGGATGGTGGTGTGGATATCTCACAAAAACCGATCTGGATTGAAGCACCCCATATCTACAAAAGAAACGGCATCTATTACCTGATGTGTGCCGAAGGGGGTACTGGTGACTGGCACAGTGAAGTGATCTTCACCAGTGATCACCCGAAAGGTCCTTACACACCTGCCGACAACAACCCCATACTATCACAGCGTTACCTCCATCCGGACAGGGCAAACAAGGTTGACTGGGCCGGACATGCCGATTTGGTGGAGGGTCCCGACGGTAAATACTATGGTGTCTTCCTTGCCATTCGCCCGAATGAGCAGAACAGAGTCAATACTGGACGTGAGACATTCATACTACCAGTCGACTGGAGCGGCAAGTATCCCGTTTTTGAGAACGGTCTGGTTCCCATGACACCAAAGCTGAAAATGCCGGAAGGAGTAACAAATAAAACAGGAGAAGATGGATTTTTCCCCAACGGCAACTTTACTTTTCGCGATGATTTCCGATCATCTAATTTGGACTATCGCTGGATTGGAGTGAGAGGCCCCCGAGAGGAGTTTGTAAAAACTGACAAAAAAGGGATTATACTTACACCGTTCCCGGTCAACTTGAAAGCAGTTGCACCCACTTCAACCCTCTTCCACCGCCAACAACACAGATATTTCACTGCCACCACCACTCTACAATATCAGCCTGCTTCTGAAAAGGATCTGGCCGGAATGGTTTGTTATCAGAGTGAGCGATTCTATTACCTCTTCGGAATCACCCGGAAAGGAAAACAGGATTATCTGGTTCTCCAGCGTACTGAAAGAGGAGCCTCAACCATTCTTGCCAGTACCCCCATAGAGACTGGCAAACCTCTCCTCCTACAGATTACTGCTAATGGGGATGACTATCGTTTCAATTATTCAATGAACGGTGAAAGTTATCACAACCTTGGCGGAACGGTCTCCGGTGATATACTTTCAACTGATGTGGCAGGCGGCTTTACGGGTAACCTAATTGGGTTGCATGCTACTACAAACAATGATGCACTTCCTGAATAGGGTGAATAACTTTTTCGGTAGCAATACATACCTTTAGAATTAAACAATAACATGATGAACAGAAGAAACGTATGGTTTCTGTGCCTGATGACAGCAACTGCACTCAGCACCGCACACGCCCAAAGTCCGGTGAAAGAGGATTTCAAACCTTCGGAAGTCAACCAACCGGGGAAAGTATATCCACAAGTCAATTCTGAAGGGAGTGTGCGGGTGCAACTGGAAGCTCCTGATGCGCAATATGTAAAACTTGATATTGGAGGTGTGAAATATGACCTGACAAGAAACGAGAAAGGTATATGGATCGGAGAGTCGGCACCCCAGGAAGAGGGGTTTCACTATTATCAACTCAACATCGACGGAGCATCTGTCCCTGACCCTGGAACACGCTACTTCTACGGTGCCGGACGCTGGGGAAGCGGGATCGAGATTCCTGCGCGTGATCAGGAGTTCTATGCTCTCAAAAACGTACCACATGGACGAATCAGCGAGCTTAATTACTACTCTGAAATCACTCGTTCCTGGCGTCGTTGCTTTGTCTATACGCCTCCCTGCTATGATTCTGGAGATCAGAAACGCTATCCAGTACTCTACCTGCAGCATGGCAGCTTCGAAGATGAGACCGGGTGGTCCGCACAAGGGAAAGCCGGCCTAATCCTCGACAACCTGATCGCTGATGGAAAAGCCAAACCAATGATCATCGTGATGGACAATGGCTATGCATTCAAAGCCGAAAACGAGCAGGCTACAACCAGCTCATCCCGTCCCACCATGGTGTTTGAGGAGGTGATGATTGACGAGATCATTCCAATGATCGACAACCGCTTCCGCACCATTGATCACCGGGAAAGCCGTGCCATTGCAGGCCTCTCGATGGGCGCCAACCAAACCATGCGCATCATCATGAACAACCTTGACAAGTTTGCCTACTACGGTGGTTTTAGTGGTACCGCCAACTATCCCAGTGCTGCGGAGATTGATGCTGACACTTTCCTTGGTGGCGTATTCAGCAATGGAGACCGCATAAACAATCAGATCAGGGTACTCTGGCTGGGTGTTGGCACTACAGAACCGGATGTGTTCCAGCTGTCAATTGGTGCTTTTCGAAAGATGTTACAGAAGCAGGGGATTAAACATTACTACTACGAGTCGCCCGAAACCGCGCACGAATGGCTCACTTGGCGCAGGTCTCTTTATCAGTATACTCAATTGTTATTTCAATAAATCATTCACGATTAATCTAGCAACCAATGAAATTCATA
>Ga0123334_1003733_pt1 | contig 16155 bp, 7 predicted proteins | sample BiotimSIPDNA_FD_89706 | JGI IMG/M metagenome (GOLD analysis project Ga0123334, IMG submission 89706) | Anaerobic biogas reactor microbial communites from Washington, USA - Biogas_R1 time_0 SIP DNA | ecosystem: Engineered > Bioreactor > Anaerobic > Unclassified | place: Washington, USA | collected... | reverse complement strand
GACAATAAATATAGCTAACTATTTTGTCAAGAATTATTTACAGTATTATTATGACATGTTTCCTGGACTATTTTTGCCAAATCCGAATGAAAGATTGGGGCTTATGTGCAAAGGTCTTATATACTTCTTCATATATCATGTCTCCTAATTATTAAGGCTTGTTTTGAAGAATCATTTGCTAAATAAAAAGGGGTGTTTCAGCCCGGGCGGATCTCCATCCGGGTCAAAAGGGACCCCGGTTTGTTTTTGAGGGTTGAAGGTTTGCCACGGAATGGGGCGGATGAGGCTGAAACGCGGTTTGTGTGTATGTGTGCGATTGATGTTAAAAAAGCGTTTTGAGCCGCAACATGCCAGCGTGTCCGTGATGAAAAGAAATGGGGGCATAAAATGCATGGAATGCGGGCGCAACTGTGTTCAGCCGCCTTTGGGGCTGCTAAAGCCCGAAAGGAAAGAGTTCTGAAATTATAGTATTTTGGTCTCATCAGATAACTCCTTGAGCGGCGCGCCCGCGCCGTGATTATTGCTTGTTTACATTGGACCAAGTTGCTGCGCAAGAGTAAAATAAACACTTGATTCAACATTTGTATCCATTGCATATATCAAGCTTTGGACACTTTCCGCCGCTTGGTAAATGTGTCAAGCTGAAAATAATTTTATACCAATGATGGACAGAATAGGTCAATTTTCACTTTGCACAAGTTTCAAGGTTTGAAATTTTGAATTGAGCATGATTTGCCATGCTCCCGGAAGGAACCCAGCCACACGCCTCCCGGTAACTATGGGTTTTCCAGTAAAATCATTTGAGACTTGACAAATATCCTGCCTCCAGAATTATGAATTACAGAAGATGCGTGAAACGCGCGGATCCCAACAGCAAAAGAACTGCACGGTTTCATTCACATTTTGGATGCAAGCCTTATTAAAAGAAAGAAATACCAAAAAAGATACACGAACCCGGAAGCGAAAAACCCCGCCTGAAGCACTTCAAAAAGTAAAAAACCATCGCACAAACACTTAAAGACGCAAGCAGGCAGGCCAAGCGAATCCGAACCGAAATTGAAACAACATCGCAAACCAAGCAGCGGAACCCACGGCCCGGCTTCAAACCGGGAAGGCTTCCGCAACTCCCTCCAATTCACCTTAACTCCCAATTTTTAGGATAAAACATGAAAGCAAACAAAATTTTGTTTGGGCTTCTCTTGTTGGCTCTTTGTGCCAGCGTTTGGGGTGTGGATCCACGTTCTTCTGTAAAGGCTGTCGAACGCCAGATAAAACCCCAAACCTATCAAACCCTACCGCCCAGTCGCGATGATATCTTGAACGAAGATTTCAATGGCATGCAGTTTCCGCCCGCGGGCTGGAGCAGCTATGATATCGACGGCGTCAGCCGCCAATGGCAAAGAAACACAAACGGTTACCACAGTGCCCCCGCCTGTGCCATCCACTTGGAAGGTGGATGGACCTCAGGAATGCAGGAAGGCTGGCTGGTGACGCCTGCCTTGAACATTGCCCAGGGCATCGAATACGTGCTGTCTTTTTGGAATTACTCCGGCTATCCGGAAGATGGATATTGGCACAAAGTGCTGATTAACACCAGTTCCGGCGACCCCTCTGCTCCCGGCTGGGTGACCCTCTGGCAGCAAACCTATCCCCAAACCACCGAGGACTGGAGCCTCTGGAATATTCCACTGACGGGCTATCACGGTTCCAATGTCCACATCGCTTTCCAATATACAGGCGAGTGGGCGGACGCCTGGCTGGTGGACGACGTAACGGTCACTGCCGATCTGAAAACCCTCACCATGCTGCCTCCACAGGGGCTGGGCTCATACATTCCCGCCGAGGGAACCCACGCCTACCCAGGCAACACCCACGTTGGCATTACCGCCACTCCCGGCTTTGGCCAAACCTGGGATTCCTGGGTTCAGGGTCCTGTGGAAAACTCCGCCAACTCCCGCACCCGGGTATATATGGATGATGACCACAGCGTGAAGGCTGCCTTCACTCCCTACGGCCTGGACAACCTGGTGAACCAGCACAGCATCGGCGTGGAAGCCTTCACCTCCGTGAAAGCCGGCGGTACAAACCGTGAAGTGGCGGAAAACTTCAGCAGCCGCGTGGACGCCATCAACAAGGTGGTGATCCACGGCATCACGCTCAGATATGAATATTTTAATGATGATGAGGCACAATGGGTGGAATGGGATCCGGGAAACACCCAGCCTTTCATCGTCCGTTTCTACAACCAAAACCCGAACACCCAGCCAAACTGGAACAGCCCCTACCGCGGTCCCTGGAACGTGACCGGAAAGATGTTCAGCACAGGCACCATGCAAAACTGGACACAGGACTACATCGCCTGGAAGGTGGAGCTGGATCTGCCTCAAAGCGTGAACCTCGATTCCGGTTGGGTTTCAGTGCAGATGGACCGTGACGGCGGCGCAGGCGGCTATTTCCTCTGGCTCACTTCCACCAGCGGCAGCGGCAACGGCGTTTTCTATCAACTCGGTGAGGAAGAACCCGAAATGGTTGGAGACCTGATGTTGGAGCTTTGGGGCGAGGGTGAAAGCGGAACCCTGAGCGCCCCCGTCCTGAATTATCCCGTGAACCAAACAGGCTTGCCCAAACCCGGCTTCAAATTCAACTGGCGGGTTGCCAACACCGGCGCCTTGCCCGAATACTATATCCTGCACCTCTATGAAGAGCAAAACCTCTATCCAAACGATCCCAGCTATTCCTGGGAAGTGTTCGATGTCACCAACTTTGACCCCACCAAAGATCCGCAGCTCTCGGACAGGATCAGCTTTGATTTTGGCCAACGCTGGTTCTGGGCGGTGGAAGCTGTCCGCGGCACCAGTCATGCCATGTCCTCGGTTTCATATTTTGAAACCCAAAACCTGATCAACATCCCTCATGAGGAAGATTTTGGCAGCGGCGAAGACACGGAATGGCCTCTGGATTGGACCCAAACCCACAGCGGCGGAATCCTCACCAATCGCTGGAAAGTGTTTGAATCCAACGAAGCCGGCGGCTTGCCACACGAAATTCGCAGCACCGCCATCAACAGAAACGGTGACGCGCGCCTGATCAGCCCGCCCATCAACACCAGCGGTTTGGGAACCTTCACGGTGCAGTTCAAGCATTTTTGGGACGACTGGAGCCCCGGTCTGACCGCCAAAGTCCAATACAGCCACGACCTGGAAACCTGGCACGATTCGAGCTGGAGCCTTCAAAGCGGCTCTGGAGATGACCTTGGCACCAGGCTGGCACATATCCCCTGCAATGGCCAGCCCGTGACCTATGTGGCATGGCTCACGGAAGGATACCATTTCTGCTATTCCTTCTGGTTCCTGGACGATATCAAGTTCTATGAAAACCCCGTGGACACCATCCCGCCCACCATTTCAGACCATCTGCCCCCGCTCAGCACCGTGCGCAACGATATTTCCTTCCCCATCACGGTGGACGTGGCAGACGATGACTGGTGGAACAGCCCCCTGGCCGGCGTGGAACTGCATTGGTCCAGCAACAACGGCAGCTCTTGGAACACCCCCATCGCCATGACCCATGGCGCGGGAGACAGCTATACCGGCGTCATTCCGCCCCAAAATCATGGCAGCCAAGTGGTTTACCGCATCAAAGCCTGGGATATCCACAACAACCTGACTCAAACCCGGGACTACAGCTTCCAAGTGAACGACCCCGTTTGGATTTCATATTCATACGGAGTGGGCACCACAATTATGGGCGTTGAAGAGATAGACTGGGCGCCCATGATTGGGTTCAACAACCCCCTGTTTGGCACCGGAATTCCTCTTCAGTTGCTTGCTGTGGACGGCATGGCTGTCGATTTCTACGGCGAAGTGGGATCCCCTGCCGTCATCAGCGTTTACATCTGGGATGGCGGAGAATATATGTATTCGCTTTTCGAGCCCTTCGAATACTATTTCCCCAGTGGCCAACATCAGGTTATTCCTCTTGCCGAACACGGCATTGAGGACCTACTGATCACCACCCCGACCTTCTTTGTGATCATCGACCTTCCCGCCGGGCACTATTTCCTGTGGAACGAAGCCTTCGATTATGGAACCTCCTACTTCTGGTTTGGAGACGAGCTTTATGGCAGGGAAGGTGGAAACTGGTGCATTGGAGCCTTGGTCCAAATCGGTGGCGAACCCCCGGTGGGCTTGACGGCTCCGCAGGTGAGCGTTGCCTATGAAGACGGCTATGTGAGCCTCACCTGGCCTCACGTGCCGAACGCTCTGGCCTACAACATCTATGGCTCGAACGATCCCTACGATGAAGGTTCCTGGAATGTCCTGGACACCGTGAACAGCCCCGGCTTCACCTACCTCCAAAGCGATGCCCGCAAGTTCTTCCGTGTGACCGCGTCCGATCAGGAAAACGGCAGCAAAGCCGTATTCAAACCCTACGCGCCCGTCTCCTCAAAACAGGCGCCAAGCTTGAAGAGCGTGACTCTGCCCCAAAAGTAATACTACGTAAACAACAATGATACAAAACCCCCGGCCTCGGCTGGGGGTTTTTGGTTCACGCAGATTTTTTTAATAGATTAGGGATGCACAGGATGGTCAGGATGAAAAGGAGATAAGGAGATAAGAAGTTAGAGAGTTATGAAGAGGCGAGATGGCGAGGTGGCGAGGTGGTTCACGCAGATAGCGCAGAAAGAAACGCAGATTCCGCAGATTAAATTTTTATACGGATATAACGGATGTGAACAGATAGAACGGATAAGTACGTGTTAACGTTTTAGCGTTTTACGGTTTTAACGAGTTCCGTCACTTTGTTTCTTTGTTACTCTGTCACCTTGCCACTTCTTATAGTTCTTATCCCCTTTTCATCCTCATCATCCTGTGCATCCCTAATCTATCAAAATCCGCAGAATCGGTGCAATCTGCGTGCCAAAATAACCCCACCATCATCCGGCAGCCCTGTATCTTTAGTCTGAAAACCCGGTGCAAACCAAACCCTAAAACGCCAAAACGTTAAATCGTTAAAACCTTCCATATCTGTGTGAACCAAAAATCCCCTTTTCATCCTGACCATCCTGTGCATCCCTAATCTATCAAAATCCGCGGAATCGGCGCAATCTGCGTGCCAAGATAACCCCACCATCATCCGGCAGCCCTGTATCTTTAGTCTGAAAACCCGGTGCAAACCAAACCCTAAAACGCCAAAACGTTAAATCGTTATAACCTTCCATATCTGTGTGAACCAAAAATCCCCTTTTCATCCTGACCATCCTGTGCATCCCTAATCTATCAAAATCCGCGGAATCGGCGCAATCTGCGTGAACCTCTGTGGAAATGTTTCCACAAATCTATCGCAAACCCACGAAATCGCGCTTGACTTAAAAACAATGATACCTTTTCTTTAATCTTAATAGATGTGACACATAAGTTTTCTCTTATCATCGGACTCACAGCGATGGAACTTGCCTGAAGGCAAATATATACAATATGTTTGCAAGGTTAATTTCAAAGACAAAAAACAAGGGAAAGAATGGCTTTTTTCAATATTTTTCACACTGCATCCGATCAATGGCCCGTGCCCTTCCGGCATCCCCGCCAGGAAGGCCGGGCCGCTCTTTGCCATTTTTCCCCAATATTTTCAATTCACCAACGGAGCTCCGGCCTTCGCACCGCTGCCAAAAAAGCGCAAAACATCATCGCACGATCACACGCAAAACCGGCGGCAAGGCAAAGGCGGCATCCGTTATCCGAGCGTGTATTCTCAAAATCAAACCGGGCTCCCGCCGCAGGATGTTTTCCCTGACGGCGTCCGGAATCAAGGAGACCCGATCGAACCGACATAAGATAAGCTTCTTAACATTCAGGAGACTAAACTATGAAAAAGCTAAAAATCATGCTTTTGGTGGTCTTGGCACTGGGACTATGTTCAGCGATTCTGGCTGCCGACGCCAAGGCTTCTCTCGCAAGTAGCGGTTTGAAACCCTACAAAACCGGCTTCAAAGGTCTGCCGCAATTTCCACAAATCAGCGGAGCGGCTGGCTACAGGGACCCCGTTTACAGCGAGAATTTCAATTCCACAACCTTCCCGCCCACAGGCTGGGTACGCTACGACCTGGACGGCGGCGGAAACCAATGGAGCAGAGCCACAAACCAATCTCACAGCAGCCCTTCTTCCGCCTCACACGCGGGCGGCACCATCATTGCCACCGCGCAACAAGGCCTGTTGGTTTCACCTCTGCTTACCATACCCGAAACCGGGCTGGCCGGTTTTTCGTTTTGGAAATACACAACGTCGCCGAACAATATGCTTGCCGGTGGACACTTGGTTTTGATTACGGATGATCCCACCCATAATGATTGGTACATTCTGTGGGAAGAAACCAGTCCCAGCGCCTCCTGGACCCAGACCCAGGTTTCTCTGGCTGGTCTGAACGGTATTGGAGTCTATTTCGGATTCCTGTACGAATGCGGAGGCTTTTTTACCAGCAAGGACACCTGGTTCATCGACGATGTGGAGCTCTTCACCATGCCTTCCTACGAGCTTAGCATGGATGTGAGCCCGGAGGACAGCGGAACCACCTTCCCCATTCTGGGAACCTTGGATGTGCCGCAAAACAGCACGGTAAACGTTGCCGCTTCTCCCGGATTCGGCTACACTTGGAGCCACTGGGACGGTGATGTGGCAAATGGCAGTCTGGCCAGAACCTCTGTCCTGATGAACGGGGAAGAGCCTCACGGCAAACTTCGTGCCCTACAACATGGACAACCTCTTTGTGCAGGACCAATCCGGCGATAATGCCTATACCTCGGTTATAGATGGCTCCACGGACTTTGAAGCGGCGGAATATTTCGTCGCCCCGGCGGAGGAAATCCATAAGATCGTGTTTTATGGGCTTGCCGCATATAATAATGGAACAAGCTGGGTGGAATGGACACCCCGTGAAACCGAACCCTTCATCGTACGTTTCTATGATGGTGACGCAAACACCATGCCGGATTGGAATAATGCCACCCCGGTTGCCGTCACTGGAAAAGTCTATAGTATCGGCTATCCTCCCGGCTGGAGCTACAACGGCTACAAAGTTGAGCTTGACCTGCCCACCCCCGTGGCTCAAAGCTCGGGCTGGGTTTCGGTGCAGTTGAACAAGACTGCCGGCGTCAATGGTTGGTTCCTGATTCTGGAATCCGAAAGCGGCAACGACGGACTTCATGCTCTCCGCGCCGGAACTGAAAGCGAATTCACCGAAGGCGATCTCATGCTTGAGCTTTGGGGCGAGGGTGCCAGCGGTCCTCCCGCTCCTCCAGTCCTGGTCTATCCTCTGGGATTGACAGGCCTGCCCAAGGACGGATTCAACTTCCGCTGGCAGATGGGTGCCGGCGGCGGCATGCCTGAAAGCTATACTCTGGTGCTTTATGAAGATGAGGAAAACTATCCTGACAACCCGTTCGAAATTTGGGAAGAAATTTCTGGTACTCAATTCAACCCTGTGCTGGATTTGGGAAAACCCATGAGCTACGAATATGGCGAACGCTGGTATTGGGCTGTGGAAGCCTATGGAGATGGCGAGACGAGCTTGTCCGAGCTTTCTTCCTTCCAAATCATGGCAGACCCCACCATCAGCCATTTCCCTTGGTGCGAAGGTTTTGAGCCCTACACAGACTTCACGCTCGAATTTCCACCCTGGACCCTGTATGACAGAGATGGCACCGGCACCTGGGGAATAGAAGATGTGGATTTCCCGAACCAATACTACACCGGCAGCTACATCATCTTCAATCCCAGCACCACAAATCCGCCCCTGGACACCCAAGGCTGGGAAGCCCACGGCGGAAATAGATATGCCGCCTGCTTCGCTGCCAATGGCACTGCCAACAACGACTGGCTGATTTCACCCCCGATTTCGGCGGTTGCAGACCTTAAAGTCCGCTTCCATGCCAAATCCATCACTGCGAACTACGGTTTGGAGCGCTTCAAGGTGCTGGTTTCCACCACGGATACGAACCCCGATTCCTTCATCCAGATCAGCCCCGGAACCTACATCGAAGCCCCGGTGGACTGGACCCAATACCAATATCCCTTGAACTATCCCGGACAGGTGATCTACGTTGCCATCCAGTGCGTTTCAAACGACGCCTTCGTCTTCATGGTGGATGACTTCTGTCTCTTCACCGGCGACGTTGCGGACTTCGATCCTCCCACGATCAAGTTCCTGCCCGTGGTAAACACCGCCAATCCCGATCAACACCGCTATGTGGAAGCCACCATCACAGACGAAAGCACAGTGGCTGAAGCAACTGTCTTCATGAGCTACGATAATGGCAACACTTGGTACAATTGGGAAATGGAGGAAGACGACGAAGCCACAGAACCCGATATTTGGTGGGGAGTGATTCCCGCAGGCGGCGAACTGGATCAGGAAATCCTGTATTTCATCCGTGCCAAAGACGTCCATGGCAATGAAGCCGACACCGATGTTTACAGCATCGAAGTGGCGGATCCCGTCTGGGTTTTCTACGACTATGGCGTGGAAAACTACAGCGCCATCATGCCCACAATTCCTGCGACCGACACCTGGGGTACTCTCAACTTGTTCCACAATCCCTTCTACAGCACCGGAGCTTCGCTATATCTCTACCGCACCGAAGCCGCAACTGCCTATCCCCAGAGCAACGTCCATCTGCAAATCTATCTCCACACCCCCGCCGAAGGAAGCGCCATACTCGCCCGTCCATATTTTGCCACGCCTCCTGTGGTGAATATGACCGGCATGGACGGCGGCGGAGACTGGGATCTCTTTGAATTCGCAAACTTCAACAACGGCGAACCCATCGAAATCACCGACCAATTCTTCGCCATCGCCTTTGAAAACCTGCCCAACACTGGCAATGATGACACAAACTCCTATTTCCTCTTCAACACGGACTATGACTATGGCATGTATGCGATCACGTGGTCGGCCAACCCGGGCAACCTGTACGTATTTAATGATACATCCGGCACCTGGGCGATTTCCGCCGAAATTGGCTTCGGCCAGCCCGGCGAAGTGCCTGCTCCCCAGATCACCATCGTGATGGATGATGGCTTCCCCACCGTCAACTGGGACGCCGTGGAAGGTGCTGTGTCCTACAACGTGTATGGCACCAACGATCCCTATCTCCCGCTGGAGCTGTGGGAACGTCTCAAGGAAGGCTGGCCTCATCTGACCTATCCGCACCTTATTGATGAGCCATATCAGTTCTTCTATGTGACCGCCTCCAGCCAGCTCGACGGAAGCAAGGCACAGACCACTGCCAAAAAGGAAACCCTGCGCCTGCAACCCAACACCATGAGTCGCAAAACCTGGGGCGAAAGAGGCAAAAACAAGAGCCTGAACCCCATCCTGAAAAACAAATAACACTTCGTATCGCGCCAGCGATCCCATACACAATCCACCCCCGCAGCCGCGGGGGTTTTCTTTTGTTCACGCAGATTACGCCGATTACGCAGATTTTTTAATAGATTGGGGATGCACAGGATGATGAGGATAAAAAAGGGATAAAAAGTTAGGGAGTTATGAAAAGGCGAGATGGCGAGATGGCGAGATGGTTCACGCAGATTATTAATAGATTAGGGATGCACAGGATGGTCAGGATAAAAGGGGATTTTTGTTAGGTGACAAAGAGACAGAGTGACAAGGTGACAAAGAGACTTGGAGACGGGGAGACTGAGAGAGTATTCAGTTGTCAGTATAAAGTTGGTAGTTGTTTAAGGCACGAAAACCTGTTACATACACAGGTAAAACTCTGATGAGCGCGTCATCCCGAACAAACGTGAGGGATCCAGTCCGTCGGAATAAAAAAGCCTCGTCACTATCTGCCAACCACAAGGAAAAACACTCCAAAACCCAGAGAGACTGCGCCAGCCGGAATACCGGTTTCCAACCGGTCGGAGACTCCGGATTTATCCGGAGGAAGGGGATGGTGGATTTGTTTCATGTGCCAGATGAATCTGGCACCAACGACCGGCTGAAGCCTGTGCTCCATCACGCTTTCCCGCTTCTCGCCAAAACCCTAAAACCTTATGTGTGACACGAAAGCCTGTTACATACACGCCCAAATCCGGAGCCACGCGTCATCCCGAACGAACGTGAGGGATCCAGTCCATTATGTGTTTTAACGTTTTAGCGTTTTATCGTTTCGCTGCGCACCCCGCCAACTCGCCAACTCGCTACCTCGCCACCCCGCCATCTCGCCATTTTCCTGTGCATCCCTAATCTATTTTGACAAAATTAAAAAAAAGTTCTTGACAAAGAAACGCTAACTTGAAAAAAATGTAAACTGCCCTTTTGGGCATATTATAAAAAACTGGGAGCCGGATGCAGAAACCCTCTCCCTTTATGGATTAAACAGGTTTTTATCTCACCCCGCAAAAGCGGAACAAGGAGCGAAAATTGATGCAGAACTTCTGTGGCACGCAGAGCCATTGTCTTTTTGTCTTGAATCTGCCGATGGCAGTCCCGCCATCGAAGCATCCATTTTTGCGCTCAAATAGCCCCCAAGATTTATCAACCCCTTTATTCACAACGGAGCCATCGCTTCCCCCCGCAAGGCGCATTCGAAAAAATTACATCGCACACACACACGAAGTCGCGTCTTCCGCTGCGGAACCGGGTATCCGTTACCTGCAATCCATCCTCAAAACCAAACAGGGGCAGCCAGCCCACTCCAGGGAGGCAAGCCCCAAAAAGTGATTCTTCAAACCAAACAAAAAAACACTCTTTAAATAGAGGAGAAAAATTATGAAGAAATTAACAGTATTATTGCTCGCCGTTTTGGCTTTGGTGTCATTGAGCGGTGTTCCACTTTATCACTGGAGTGGAAATGTTGGCGATATCACCACCTACATAACTCTTCCGGATTTGACTGCTCCATCCGTGACCCGGCTTGGCGTTATATTCGAGCCCTCTGGTCCCTGCGTGGTGAACAACGTCTCCATGTATTTTTACCAGGCAGGCGTTGCTGGACAAGCAAATGTGATGGCGGAACTTCTGCATGTTGATGCCAATGGCAACATCATCGAAGGTGGCTTGGGCACTCCTTCGGTTACCATCAACTTTGCTAATATCACTTGGTATTCCGGTACCACTGTGTTTGACTTCACAGGTTTTGCCGAATCCGCGCGCACATTTGCCGGCGGTGAAAAATTTGCCATTGTGCTTTCCGTGCCGAACGGATCCGCAGCCAGAAAAACTGCAGTACTGGCCCAGCGCGGCGCTCTTGGCAACAGCTGGACCTATCTGCCCGACTATGGCTGGAATCCGAACGAAGATGTCTGGTCCAACGACCTCGCCTGGGCATGGACCGCAGACGTTGATTACGTTGGCGATTTCGTCGATGTTGGCGTTGCAGACATCTATTGGGCTCAAAATGTCTTCTGGCAGCCCGGTGATGAAGTGCTCTTTGGCGCAGCGGTGAAAAACTACGGTGTTGCCACCAATGCTGACATTACCCTCACCATCTATGACCAGGAAGACAATAGCATTTTCTGGCAAGGCAGCGCGTTAAGCCAGCCCATGGCAGCCGAGGAAGAACTTGACTTCTTCATCCCTGACGGAGTCTTCTATCCTGCAGAAGCCGGTTTCTACAAGCTGGTGGCAGAAGCCGCCGCCTCCACCGGAGATATGATTGCTTCCAACGCATCCAAGGATCTGGAACAAATCACCTTCACAGCTCCGGGAAATCTGGTATATTCACCCATTGGCGACGTTGAACCACCAAACGCCTACGCCTGGAACGCAGCCGATGTTGAAATTGGCGTGGACTTCTGGTACTATGCCGCTCCCCTCAAGCTGGAAACCGTTGGCATCCGCGTTTGGGACAGCACCTGGCCATCCGCTTCCGGTAGCAACGCCAACCTCAAATATGCCATCTACAATTGGGATGGGGGCTGGCCCAATCTGCTCTATGTCACCCCCAATCCCGTTCCCTGCGTTTTGGGACAGTGGAACGACTATGATGTCTCCCACCTGAACCTGGAATTTGAAGCCGGCGAAAGCTTCATGTTGGCATACAAACAGGTTAACGCGAACCCCAACTGCCCCGGACTTGCTGTGGATGATGACGACCCGATGTCCGGCTGGACCACCTCCTATTTCTGGGATCCCACTGAAGAAGATTGGTTCCTGGGATATGATTATGACTTCCTCATCCGTGCCGGTGTCTCGGTTCTGACTTTGGAAACTGAAGCCCCCATCATCAGCGTCGTTCTTGAAGACGGCTTCCCCCTCATCTATTGGGATGAAGTGGATGGTGCCGACAGCTACAACCTCTATGGTTCAAACGATCCCTACGCTCCCAGACCTTGGGACCTCATTGTGGGCGGAACTGCTGACCTTGGCTATTCCTACATCGAAGACGATCCTTTCCAGTTCTTCTATGCCACTGCTTCCACCGAAGCTGATGGCAGCAAGGCTGTGGCAAACCATCAGCTTAGCCGCCTGAGCGAAAAGAACAACATCATCAAGAAAGCAAGCTTGGACAGCAAAGTCAGCGCCATCGAAACCATCGAAAGGGCGCAGCTCAAGCTGAAATAAGCTAATAACCCCGGTGGGAACAATCCCGCCAATGATATCAAACCCCTGCTTCGCCGCGGGGGTTTTTTGGGTTCACGCAGATTACGCCGATTACGCAGATAATAGATTAGGGATGCACAGGATTGGGACGATGAAAAAGAGATATGAAGATTAAGAAGTGAAGGAGTTATGAAGAAGCAATGTGGCAGGGATGGCCAGATGGCCAGTCCGTCATCCTGGAGCGAAGCGATAGGATCCAGTCCTTGGGAATAAAAAGCCCTGTCACCATCCGCCAGTTCTGTATCTTTAGTACCCAAACCCGAACCAGTCTGTCATCCCGAACGCACGTGAGGGATCCAGTCCTTGGCGTCAATCCAAGCCTGTTACCATCTCCCAGCCCAGTATCTTCAGTAACCAAGCCCGAGCCAGCCGTCATTCCGACCGCAGGGAGGAATCCAGGCCATTGTGCCCAAAAAAGCCCTGCCACCATCCGCCAGCCCGGTATTTTTAGTCTGAAACCACAAAATCACAGACCCTAAAACGCTAAATCGCTAAAACGCTAAAACCTATAAAGGACTGGATCCTATCGCTGACGCTCCAGAATGACAGACTCGCCAACTCGCCACCTCGCCAACTCGCCACATTGTCACTCTTCCAGGAGGCGGAACTCCAGTTCCAAGGCATAGCATTCATACTCTGTGCCGTCATCATCCAAGCGTTTTTGCAGCGTGAAGTCGTTCAGGCTCAGCTCCACCTCGGTGGGTTCCCAGCGCATACCTTTTGGCGCGGGTCCCAGGCTGTATTTTCCGGGCAGGCTTTGCAGGTCGTTGGGGCGGATGCCTTGGTTCAGCGGCAGCACGGTTTTTTCCCCATCCTTATATATCTGGTGTTTCTGGGGGTTGTCGCAACGCAGCGTCAGTTCAAAAGGATGGAGCCGGATGGGCTCGCCGGGAAAGCTTTTGCCTTCATATTCCGGCACACCCCACCAGATGGGGCCGCTGCCTTCGGGGATGGGCAGCTTGATCAGCGCACCGCTGCCGGGCTCACCTTCGCGGGTGATCACCACGGTCAAAATGTCACCAATTTCCCATTCCTCGCCAAAATTTCCCAGTTGCGTTCTGGCCATCATATATCCGTTGCTATATGAAAAACCGAAGCCAGGGGTCTGGGCATCACGGTTCACGCCATGCAGGGTGGCGGTCATTTTCAAGCCTTCATGATTCTCAGGCAGGTGGTTACCGTTGGCATCCTGCAGCAGGAAATACCAGCTTCGGGGTGTGGTGGTCTGCGCCGTCAGAGTGGCAAGCAGCGCCAAGAGCATCAGGGCAAAAAAAGTCTTCTTCATTGTATCGTCCTCATTGTTCTAAGGTTCGTCTATATCTTATTCCATTTCATGCCAAAAACCCTGCGGAATATGTCAAGGAAATTCGTTATGGCACGCAGATAACGCAGATTAATTTTATACGGATTTAACGGATGCTACAGATTAAACGGATAAGGACGTTTTATAGTTTTAGGATATCCATTCGCTCTCTGTCTCTCAGTCTCCCAGTCTCCCAGTCTCCATCTCGCCATCTCGCCACCTCGCCCCTGGGCTCCATCCCAAACACAACCTAAAGACACCCTTAAGTCCTCCCCATATTTTTACGGGAGGCCTATGGGAGGGAAGGCGGAAGATAATCCGAGGGTATCAAGCAGGAGGAAGGCACGCAGATTTCGCAGATAACGCAGATTTTTAATAGATTAGGGATGCACAGGATGCTCCGGATAAAAAAGGGATTTTGTGACACGAAAACCTATTACAAGAACGTCCAAACCGTCACCACTCCGTCATCCCGAACGAACGTGAGGGATCCAGTCCATTTAGCGTTTTAACGTTTTGTCGTTTCGCTGCGCACCACGCAAAAACTACTAACAACTGACAACTCTATACTGATAACTGAATAGTCTCTCAGTCTCTCAGTCTCTTTGTCTCCACCTCGCCACCTCTCCATCTCGCCATCTCGCCACCTCGCCACCTCGCCATCTCGCCTCTTCATAACTACTTCACTTCTTATCTTCTTAACTTCATCACTATCTTATCTTTTTTCATCGTCCCAATCCTGTGTATCCTAAAATCTATTAAAAAAAACAAAAATTCTGCTTGACAGGAATAAGAGCCTTACTTAGATTGTCCGCATATAGAAAATTGCTTTTTTTATAGTGTGTAATGTGCGATGAACAAAGTACTTTCAAAACCAAGCTCGGCTTGCCCAAGGGCAGTCCGGAAAGCGTTCAACGTCGGTTGGCCGGCCCAAATGCACCGGCCGGTAAACCTTAAAAAATTTTATGACAATACCATTCTCTAATGGAGGAATGTTATGAAAAAACTTATATTTCCGCTTTTGCTGATGCTTGCCATCGGCATGCTCGCCGCGGTGGAGTCTGATCCCTCCAACGTGGTTGGATACGTTAAATATCCCTGCGTTGCAGGTGTCAACACCATCGCCATTCCCATGGAGCAAGGCTTTGAATGGGCGAGCGATGTGGGTGACAACATTGGTGCCACCTCGGTCGGCACTTGGAACCCCGGCACTGAACTGTGGGATACTATAGGTGCCTTCCCTTGGGGCGGCTGGGACGGCGACGATTTTGAAGTTGCCCCTGGCGCTCCCTTGTTGGTCAGTGTTGATGATGCTTTGGATTTCTACAGCATCGGCGCCCTGCCTGTGCCCGCCACTTATGCCTTGATGGCAGGTGTTAACACTATTATGGTTCCCTTGAACAAGAGTGACTTGAGTATGGCATCTGAAGTCGGTGATGACGTTGGTGCTACATCAGTCGGCGCTTGGAATCCCAGTTCTGAACTGTGGGATACCATAGGCGCCTTCCCTTGGGGTGGCTGGGATGGAGATGATTTCGAAACTCCGATTGGCACTCCCCTGCTTGTCAGTGTTGACGATGCCATGAACTGGCCTTACGCTGCTGCAATGCGCGGCACTTTTAATGTCAAAACAAAATAAAAGGAGAAACACATGAAGAGAATACTACTCGCAGCCTTTATCCTTTCCCTGGTTGTTTTTGCCTCAGCCTATACACCAAGACAAACCAGCCAGCAGCTTTTGTTCCAAGACTTGAACATTATGGATTATATTACAGCTCCGGCTGGAACCAACGATGCCAACTGGTATCTTCAAGTTACCGATGGAGTTGATGTTATTACAACCAATACACATATTGCACAACTGATAAGAGTTGAAACAAAAGCAGGGCCAACTGGTCTGGCCGCTTTCGCTTATGTTGATATGCAAGCCTTCTCAACTGCTGGTCCAAGCGCAGGTATAGCGTTTACATATTCGCTTACTTACCTGCCCAACGACGACCCTGAAACCAACACCTTTACTTGGTCCAAGCCCATGGCTACAGGATCTGGTACTGTTTTCTGGGCTACCCATAATGGTGGAGAACTCTATCTGCCCGAAAGCATTCTTGGCGGTGAACCCGAACCAGAAGACACCTTCTGGCTGAGAATCTTCTCCGTGGGTTTGGATGAGCCCGGCACCCTGCTGAAAGATGGTGTTGTGATTGGCACAACCCCCTACATGCCTGCCAGCTCCACAGACAAATCAGTCTTC
>Ga0123334_1003730_pt1 | contig 16166 bp, 12 predicted proteins | sample BiotimSIPDNA_FD_89706 | JGI IMG/M metagenome (GOLD analysis project Ga0123334, IMG submission 89706) | Anaerobic biogas reactor microbial communites from Washington, USA - Biogas_R1 time_0 SIP DNA | ecosystem: Engineered > Bioreactor > Anaerobic > Unclassified | place: Washington, USA... | reverse complement strand
CAACGCTCGCCAACACGCAACTCGGGCAACACAACCTCGCCGTCAAGGCCAAAACCGCTCCGAACCAAAGCGATGTTCTTGTCAACAGCATGACGCAATGAAGGATCGATGACAACCCGATCCGTATAGAACAGCCATGACAACTCACGGGCATGGCTAAAGCCGATTCGGCGAGGCGCCCTGGACGCAAGGCTCATCAAGCCGCTCCGAAGCAACCCCTGGAAATCAATGCATACATCATACTGTTCCTCACGCAAACCAGACAAAAACTTGCGCATCACACCGGGGCTGAACATCCGGCTCCTGGGAAATTTGACCACACGGTCTATGGCCGGATACAACTCCAGGATACCAGACAGGCTCTCGTTGACAACCCATGTCAAGCTCTCCATGTCATCGCCAAGACCGCGACGAAGCAACTCCACCGCAGGAAATGCGTGGATCACATCGCCCAAACTGCTCGGCTTGACAACCAATACCTTCACGGATTCATGCTCCTCATATGAGATATTGACTAGCGACCTACAGCCAAACGCTCAGCCAAACGCGGTGGAAGATCCGCCGACAATATCTTCTTGCATGTCGCTTCTATATCGTAATCAACGCGATGCAACGTCACTTTCATTTCAGCTGGCGCGAATTCCACAAACGCGGCCTGTGGATTGCCGTCACGAGGCTGTCCAACGCTTCCGACGTTCACCAGGTACTTCTTGTTGCGCTCCAGCTGAAGAGTCCCTGAGAAGAGGCCGCCCTTGATGCCTTCGTACTTCTCGAAGGCAACGGGAATATGGGTGTGACCGACAAAGCAGATCGCGAAATGCTGGTACTCGAAATTGGTTTCCGCCGTGAAACGATCCAGTATGTATCCCCACCCCTCTGGATGGTCAAGCGTCGCATGGACCAACTGGAAACGCCCGAAGCCAGGCGCCGTGCAAATCTTCGTATAAGGCAATTCCGCCAGCCATTCCAATTCCTCGTCCAGAAGTTGTTCCCGTGTCCACTCGACGGCTCGTGCCGCCAACGGATTGAACCCCACGGTTTCCTCGCCATTTGAAATGTATTCGTCATGGTTTCCCTTGACCACGCCAACGGGATCCAGGCTACGGAAAAGCTCCAGGCATTCATGCGGGTTCGCATTGTAGCCCACGATGTCGCCGATGCAGGCGAAGTGGTCGCAACCCAGTTCGCGAGCACGCTCCAACACAGCCTTGAGCGCCTCAAGGTTCCCGTGTATGTCTCCGAGTATCGCGTACTTCATTGTGACTTGTTCCCGTCAATTGTTAAGGCTGTGAATTGGCGCAGGTATATGACCGCCATATCTGATGAAGCGAGCCGACTTGCCCATGTTCGGTACCGATATCACTGTCCCACCGCCAAACAGGCCGCCGAACTCAACCCTGTCGCCGGCAACCTTGCCCGGCACGGGAATGAACCTGACAGCCGTCGTCTTCTTGTTGATCATGCCAATGGCCATCTCGTCTGCGATCATCGCGCTCAGCGTCTCAGCAGGAGTGTCGCCAGGAACGGCAATCATGTCCAAGCCGACCGAACATACGCACGTCATCGCCTCGAGCTTCTCCAAGCTCAATTCACCACGCTCAACCGCATCGGCCAAGGCGCTGTCCTCCAATACGGGAATGAACGCGCCGCTCAAGCCGCCAACCGACTGGGAAGCAAACGCACCGCCCTTCTTCACGGCGTCGTTCAACATCGCGATGCAGGCAGTCGAACCAGGAGCGCCAATCGCATCCAAACCCAATATCGTCAAAATCTCGCCTATCGAATCGCCAACCTTAGGCGTCGGCGCCAAAGACAAGTCGACGATGCCAAAGCGAATCCCAAGCCGAGACGCAACCTCGCGGCCGATCAACTCGCCGCAACGAGTCACCCGGCAACTCGTCTGCTTGATCTCCTCCGCCAAATCGTCCAACCCCAAATTCTCCGCGCCATCATGCTCAATGCGACGCTCCAAGGCGCGACGAACCACGCCCGGTCCGCTGACGCCGACGTTGATCACAACCTCGGGTTCGCCGTGACCATGGTAAGCGCCGGCCATAAATGGATTGTCCTCGGGCTGGTTCGTGAAAATCACAAGCTTCGCGCATGCAAAGCCATCCTGGTCCCGGCTGCCTTCGGCCAATGTCTTCAGAGTCCGACCAAGCTTGCCGACAGCGGTCATGTTGATCCCGGCACGGCTGGAGCCGACGTTGATCGACGCGCAGACCTTGCCCGTCGAAAACAACGCCTCGGGCAGCGTGTCGATCAGAATGTCGTCCGCCGCACTGGCTCCCTTCTGCACCTGTGCGCTGTAGCCTCCGATGAAATCCACGCCCACCGAACGGGCCGCCTGATCCATCGCTCGAGCCAACGCCACAAATCCCTCCGGACCATGCCCTGCGGCGACGTCCGCCGCAGGACTGACAGCCAAGCGCTTGTTCACAATCGGGACACCGTACTTCTCGACAACACGGTCGCATACGTCAACCAAATCCCCCGCGTAGGATTCGATCTTGTTCACTACGCTACGGCACATCACGTCTATGTCTTGGTGACGGCAATCAAGAAGATTGATTCCCATCGTTATCGTGCGGACATCCAAGTTGTCCTGCTGAATCATCTCAACTGTGCCGATGATCTGGTTCGACTGCATCATAGTAGCTAATATCCTCGATCCTTGCTCTTATTCCTTGTACCCGGATGGTCTTTCAGCACCAACCCAGGTTTTCTGGCCAAAACTCATCCAGCATCTGTGCGATCCTGGGCATGATCTTGGTGGGTTTCACATCTCCAAGAGGCGGTTGCGGAACGCCGTTCAGCACCATCAACGAACGCATGCCGAAATTCTGCGCGAAACGCATGTCCGTATTGACACGGTCGCCAACCATGATGATTTCACGACGGTCAACGCCGAATTTTTGTTCGATGAGTTCAACCAGCCAATGGTGCGGCTTGCCTGCGATCCCCTGGATGATCGTACCTGGCTTCGCAGCCTTGAAATACTCCAGCAACATTCCGGCGTCAGGCAAGTCGCCTGGACAAATGGGATCGGGATGCGATGCGACGACGGGGAGCCCCTTAAGCACCAATCGCGTCGCTTCGGTCAGCTTCTGGTACGTCAACTCCGTGTCAAACGCAATCAAGAGCGCTTTGGCATCCTCGTAGCTGTGCTTGAATCCCTGCGATTCCATGTAGTCTCGGAAGACCTTGGTTCCAAGAAGGTACACCTCGGGACCAAGCCCCATCCCGTTGAGCATCAGGCATGAAGCCTCGCAACTGGTCACGACGTTCCGAAGCTCCAGCTCCAAGCCGAGACGCTTAAGCTTCTCGTAGTATTGAACCGGTCCGATCGTACTGTTGTTCGTCAAAAAACCATAGTCCAACTTGGGACATTCGCGAATCTTCGCTATCAACTCGGGCACCCCTGGAAACAACTTACCTTCCAAATACAGAGTCCCGTCCAAGTCAAACAGAATCAACTTGCTCTTGATTTCGTCATTGACCATCGTTTTTCCTCATTTCTTCAAGCAAGCCAAGATGCACACGAGGCGCATCGCAATACAAACGATACACACCAGCCCCCAGCATGCGACGCATCAAGCACTCGTCGCCGATATTCCAGGCGCCAGCTACAATCCCTGCCGCCCGGATCTTCTCGCACTTCTCTGAATCGATGCCGGCATGGTGCATAACCAATTCCTGGAATCCGTGCTCCAGGCATATACTTATATAGTCCTCGACCGGAGTATTCTTATCGTAAACGTCATAAAACACATAAACACCAGGAAGATATTTCCTGATGTCAAGCAAACGAGCCAAACTCCCCTCGTTGAATCCGACCTGGCCCTCCATTCCCCAATGGCGTACCACATCCGCCACGTAGGACGCAATCCCGTCCGCCTTTAGTTGAATCGAAAAGCGAACATCGCGATGCCAGGCAAACAACTCAAGGGCCTCGGCCAACGTCGGAATGCTTGTCCGGGGACAGGATTGGAGGTCAAGCCCGCGGGACGTCCTGAACGAATGGCTGAAATCAAGTTCCTTCAACTCGGCAAGCGTGCTTTCGGAAACTCGCAAGTCGCCATCGGCCGTACGTCCCGTCGTTGCGTCGTGGCACAGAACCGGGATGCCGTCGCGTGTCAACAGCACATCCGTCTCGACCCAATCCGCTCCGCAGATGATTCCATCCAGAAACCCCGCCAGTGTGTTTTCGGGAAAATCCTTTGGATTTCCACGGTGGGCGGTCACGCCGTTCTGCCTGAAATTGCGTCCCATCACCTGCCTCCGTCTTGATCAGCCACGAAACGGCTCGATGTCCCAGATCTCGCTGGCATAGTTCGAAATCGTCCTGTCACTGGAAAACTTTCCGGATCGGGCGATGTTCAGCAACGAACACTTCAGCCATTCACGCTGGTTCCTGTAGAGTTCGTCAGCCTTCAATTGGGCATCGACGTATGAACGCAAGTCCTCAAGCAACATGTAGTAGTCACCCTGGTCAAGCAGAACGCGGACAATCGGATCGAACAAACCAGGAGACAACAGGCTGAACACGTTAGCACGTATGTTGTCCAAAACACGGCGAATCTCGGCATCGCTATGGTAAATCTGCCAGGGGGAATAGGATTGGCGACGCGCTACAACTTCATCGGCACTCATGCCGAAAATGAAGATGTTCTCGGCGCCAACCTCTTCATAAATCTCGACGTTGGCTCCGTCCATCGTCCCCATCGTCAGGGCTCCGTTCAGCATCAACTTCATGTTCCCGGTTCCGGACGCTTCCGTACCCGCCAAGGAAATCTGCTCGCTGATGTCAGCGGCAGGGATGATCACTTCGGCCAACGAGACACGGTAGTCAGGCAAAAACACGACCTTCAGCTTGCCGTTGGTCACGGGGTTGTTGTTCACAACCTCGGCAACATGGTGGATAAGCCTAATGATCAATTTCGCCATCTTGTACCCTGGCGCCGCCTTCCCCGCAAAGATGAAGGTGCGGGGATGCATGTCGTAGTTCGGATCGTCAACAAGACGATTGTACAGAAGAATGATGTACAGCGTCAACAGCAATTGCCGCTTGTACTCGTGCAAGCGCTTGACCTGAATGTCAAAAATCGAATCAGGATTCACAGTGAGACCAATCTTACGGCTGATGACCTCGCCCAAGCGGCGCTTGTTGTTGCGCTTCACTTCACCAAGACGAGTCAAAAACTCATCGTCGTCAATAAACTGTTCAAGACGACGCAACTCCGTCAGGTTCGTGATCCAATCATCGTCACCAAGCTTCTCCGTGATCAACGACGCCAACTGGGGATTCGAGCACAACAGCCAGCGACGCTGAGTAATCCCGTTCGTCATGTTCGTGAACTTCCCGGGCCAGAACTCCGCAAAGTCGCGGAAGATCGTCGCCTTCAGGATGTTCGAATGAATCTGGGCAACGCCATTGACCTTGACGGAACCGACAATCGCCAGGTTTGCCATCCTAAAGCGCTGCTCGCCGCCCTCCTCGATGATGCTCATCCTGCGAAGACGGTCGATGTCACCGGGATAACGGGCGCTAACCTCACGCAAAAACCGCCCGTTGATCTCGAAAATGATCTGAACGTGGCGAGGCAAGTTCTTCTGGAATATGCCCAAGCCCCACTTCTCAAGCGCCTCAGGCAAAATCGTGTGATTCGTGTAGCCGACGCAAGCCGTCGTCATCGCCCATGCATCGTCCCAGCCAATTCCTTCCTCGTCAACCAGGATCCGCATCAACTCCGGTATCACCAGCGTGGGATGAGTGTCGTTCAGCTGAATGAAAATCTTGCTGGGCAGATCCTCCATCACGTTGTTGCGGAAGTTGAAGCGGCGAAGGATGTCGCGCAACGTACATGCAACAAAGAAATATTGCTGGCGCAACCGCAATTCCTTGCCTTGGGTCGTGTTGTCGTTGGGATACAGGACCTTCGTCAAGTTCTCCGCAGTGACCTTCTGTTCGACGGCATCCAGGTACGCGCCTTCGTTGAAGTCCTGGAAGTCAAACTCGTTGTCAGCCTTCGCCGACCATAGACGCAACGTGTTAACCGTCTTGCCGCCGTACCCGATTACAGGAATGTCGTACGGAATCCCGCGGACACGCTCGTCAGGCTGCCAACGCCAAACGCGGCGCCCCTGCTCGCTGTTTACGACAACCTTTCCCCCAAACGTAACGTGAACGCCTTCCTCGGGATGCATCATTTCCCAGGGATAACCGTCGCGGCGCCAATTGTCCGGCTCCTCGACCTGCATCCCCTTGACGATCTTCTGCTTGAATATCCCGTAGTCGTAGCGAAGACCGTACCCGAAGCAGGGCAAGTCCATCGTTGCCATCGAATCGAGGAAGCAAGCCGCCAAACGACCCAAGCCACCATTGCCAAGACCGGCGTCAACCTCGAAGTTGCGCATCCGATCCCAGTTCATCTCCTTGTCGCTCAAGGCAGCCTTGCATATCGACTCGATGCCTAAGTTGACAACGTTGTTTGACAACAGGCGACCAATCAGAAACTCCAGGGACAGATAGTATACATGCCTGGCGTTCGACAAGTGGTACTTCTCGTTTTGATGCACCCAGCGATCGACAACCTGGTCGCGGACAGCATAGGAAAAAGCCAGAAAACGCTCCTGGTCAGTCACCTTCAACTCGGTGGCGCCAAGAGTATATCGCAAATGGTACAAATAACCGTTCCGGAGACAAGCCACGCGATCCTCAAAACTCAATCCCTCTTCCGACATCGCAACCGGAAGACTTATGCAATTCGATGATTTTATGTTTGATTTCTCCATCAACACATTTCCTACACTTAAGAACTATAACAACAAGGATAACCTCGGAAAAACAACACGATTCGACAGAAACAAATATGTGAAAATACTTATTATATAAGGCAAAACGCAAAAAACAACTTTTCGCGCGCATATGATGTCGCAAAAAAACTCGTCAGCAACAAAGCCGTGCTCATGGACAAAATCATCTTCGCCATATGGATGACATTCAAGGCCATTTCACTGCCTCGCATTGCTGAGAACAAAATAAAATCTTAATATGGATTCTATTGCCAATGACCAGCAACGGCACAAAAAAGGCGCTTTCCATACCTATTAATTGTTGCGTGTTGTTCATTTTTGTTATTTATTGTTCTTTTAAAATATTTTCTAAAAAATAGGACTTGAAATTATGAAAAATCATAATAATTTATCATTCAAATTCATAAAAGTGTTCGACATGCCCACATTGATAGTTCTTGGAAAGACTGAGAGAGAAAGACTATGTCAAATCGCACGCTGAACGTCCCGCCTAGCGAAAGCAATGCTCGCGGATATGCCCATGCCGCGAAATCTCGCCTGGATTCCGCTGGAGCATGTCCAGGGCAATGGCTTTCGCAGGCGATCCGCATTTCTTCCTGCGAATCGTCTCCGACAAGACAAAGACTCCTCCAAAACACTGGAACATATTGGGTTCTATTTTGCCTAATGATTGAGTCCAAGATAGTTGCGGAGAGCAAAATTTATCGGTCCAAAGCCAACCCGACTGCTGAAACGGCGAATCTTCTTAGAAACCAACTTGCAAAACCACCTCCGCCAAAGCGAAGCCGTTCACCGTGCAAAGCATGACTGCAATATGCAACCCAAACCGAGACGAAAATCTACTTCGACTCAAGTCGATGCAGAAAACAATGGTTTTGATGCATATGAAAGTAATATGATTTTCTTATTTTATTATGATATTATCATTATATCATAATGATAGATTAATTATTTTATCTTTGTTTCATCAATTTTAGTCATATTTTATTCACGATATATTGACTGATGAGCATTGAGCTTCAATGTGATTGTAAATGTTAAAAAAATCGACAAGACAAGGAGAAATACTATGGCAAAACGCAATGATAATGAAAACGATAAGGACAAATACAAGCGCATCAGGGCTTTCGACGGACATTTTACGGACGAACTCCGAACCATGCTTGTTGAGAAGCGGATTTCCCTAGGGCTTTCACGGGAAGATGTTGCGGCGATGGTCGGCTGTCAAAGGACAACGGTGTTCCAATGGGAAACCGGCAAGGTCAAATACTGCAGGCCGCAATACGTCCTTGTCCTGAGAACATATTTGCAGGGCAAGTTGGACAAGTTGCTTATAGCCGCGATCCTCAGGGCAGCAAGGACCTCAAAGCGGATCGATTTCAGTTTCATCGAAAACTATCCATTTGATCTCGATGGATAATGGCCGTCTGGTCTGATGCAAAACACAGGGAAAGATTCCGCTTTCCCTGTAAAAAGGCATTGTTTAATTTGCCAACATATCCCACAACTGCTCCGCGAACTCCGCGTTCCCAAGCATTCCAAGGCATGCAAAATTTGGATGCGAAGGACTGAGAACGGGGGGACGCGGAGATTTTCTACTAAGTACAAGGTTAACAAGACGGGATATGACTTGATGATTCCTGAAAACAAGTTGAGCGAGAAGGCAATTGGTTGTGCATTCTCGCTCTTAAACTTTTCGTCGATAAAATCGCTGGTTGGTCAAAGGCCTGCGACCCGTTGGGCAATGCCGCGCAGGAACTTGGCGTCTTCCGGCGAAATGCCCTTGGGTGCAAAAGTCAAGTCATCAAGGTTTTGCCGGAAGAGAAACGCGTACCAGGTGCAGCCCAGGAGATAGTCGCCGCGGACATTGGCATGGATGCCGTCAAACCTGAGCACGCGCTCTCCAGCCTTGTTTTTTGCCCAGTGGTATCCAGTGATCAAGGCGCCGTCGTCCTTGGGAAGTTTGGGAAAGACGGGATTCTTGTAGTCGAAGTCAGGATCCGGGAAGATGTGCTTGACGGGTTGTTCCTTGTAGGCAATCCACATGGCGTCACCGGCGGGAATCAAGGCAAGCCGATGTTTTTTCGCCAAGGCCTCGTAGGCTTCCTTCGACTTGTCAAACATGATTTGCGGCGTCAGTTCCTTGCCTGGCTTGAACCATGGGTGGTCGGGTCGGTATGCCCATGTCCTATGGATCATGATGCGTGCTTGCGGGGCAAGTTCTCGAATCAAGGCGATCAAGTTGTCGGCATAAGGTTGCCAAAGCTCCGGCTTGAAGGATTGCGAGCTGACCGACTGTATGGTCACCACGTCCCACTTCTCTGCGGTCAGGTAGTCTTTCAGGCTCATTTTCTCTGGCTTTCCTGTTCCTGGCTTGGCATTGTTTTGGTTGGGTTCGGCTCCCAATTTCTTCTGTTCATCCCAGTGCTTCAGGTTCATTTCCCCTGCCTTTCCCGTTTCCGGCCTGGTGTACCTGTAGGGTTTGTGGTTGGGATCGGCCTCCGATTTCAGGTGTTCTTCCCAGTGCCTTTGGAAGGAGCATCCCCCGATGCAGGCATTGCCCAGGACAGCCTTAGCCTTTCCATGGGACGAGATGATCTGCGCCAAATATGTATATGCATCAACGGAAAAGGAGTTCCCGATGGCAAGAACCTTCAACTCCGAGACCGGTTGCGCCAAGCACGCAAACGACATCAACACGATAAAAACCAAAGTCTTTTTCATAGCGGCCGAAACCAAAGTCTTCTTCATCGTTCTTTCCTCGCTTGCTATTTCTGTCAACACGTCAAGGCACAAAATCAATTGCATTGCCAGCAGCAAACCGAATGCCCTCCACCGCAATCCGCGGATGGCGGGTACTCGTTCCGGCACTGCTCCGTCGCCAAAGGGCAACGGGGATGGAAGTGGCAGCCAGTAGGCGGCTTCAACGCGCTGGGGACTTCACCGGACAGCCGCAAGACCTTGCGGCCATCGGAATCGGCGTCAACGCTGGGCACGGCAGACAGCAGCGCCTTGGCATAGGGATGCTTTGGATCGCCAAGGACATCGCATGTGCGACCAGTCTCAACCAAACGCCCCAAGTACATCACCGCTACTCGATCGGCCAAATAGCTCACCACACTCAAATCATGGGTGATGAATATGTAGGATATGCCAAGGGAAGCCTGAAGCTCACGAAGCAAGTTCAGGATCTGCGCCTGCACGGACACGTCAAGTGCGCTTGTGCATTCGTCGCAAACCAGGATCTCCGGCTTCACCGCCAACGCACGGGCCAAGCCGATCCGTTGACGCTGTCCGCCACTAAATTGATGGGGATAGCGCTGCAAGGCCTCTGGCGACAACCCCACTCGCTCAATCAACGACACCATCAACGACTTCCTTTCACGCGCGTTGCCGCCAATCTTATGAACCTCAAGCCCCTCGCTCAACGTCTCCTCCACCATCATCCGTGGATTCAAGCTGGAAAAGGGATCCTGGAAAATCATCTGGACTCGACGGCGAATCCGATCGATACCAATTGGTTCCAGTCCATCAGTTTCCTTGTTGCGCATCAGAAACTCACCAGATGTTCGGGGAACCAGGCCAAGCAACGACTTGCCAACCGTCGTCTTTCCGCAACCGGACTCGCCAACCAAGGCCAATGTCTCGCCACGAGACAACTCAAAACCAACTCCGTCAACGGCCTTCACATGCCCAACCGTTCGCTTCAGCAAACCCGTCTTCACAGGAAACCATACGCGAATGTCCCGCACGGACAAAATCGAAGAACCGGATGACGACCGCTCGCGGGAAACAGAAGCCTCTTGAGACGACACCGTTTCGCCATGACCGTTTTTTTCCGCCAGATGGCAACTGACTTGATGCTCGCCTTCGATCAAAGACATGCCGGGACGTTCAACCTTGCAACGGTCAATAACATCGGGGCAACGACTGGCAAAGCAACAGCCAACGCAATCGGCGGAAACCAAGGAGCCAGTACCAGGAATTGATGCCAGGTCGCTGCCGCGATGACCACTGCCTGGAACGGAACGCAGCAGCAAACGGGTGTAAGGATGGGAAGGACGGGAAAACAACTGATCGCATGTGCCGCGCTCGACAATCCGACCAGATACCATCACGGCAACATGATCGGCCTCCTGCCGAACCAATCCAAGGTTGTGCGTGATGAACAAAACACTTGTCTTGTACTCGCGACGCAGTTCGGACAGCAAATCCATGATCTGCGCCTGAACCGTCACGTCCAAGGCGGTGGTCGGCTCGTCGGCAATCAGCAATTCCGGCCTGCAAGCCAGCGCAATGGCGATCATGACCCGCTGCCTCATCCCGCCTGACAATTGGTGCGGATAGTCGGAATAGCGTTGTTCTGGCGACGGGATGCCGACTCGTTCCAGCAAAGTCAGGACCTGCTTTTTTGCCTCTTCGCCGTTCAATCCACGATGTGTGCGCAGCACTTCGCCAATCTGCCAGCCAATGGTCAGCACGGGGTTCAGCGCCGTCATTGGCTCCTGGAAAATCATGGATATCCTATTTCCCCGGACTTTGCGCAGCTCCTCGTTGTCCATCGCCAGCAAGTCCCGCCCCCCGAACATCGCCACGCCGCCCTCGACAACGAATGTTTCCTTCGGCAGCAATCCTAGCAAGGACAAGGCCGAAACAGATTTGCCGGAACCGGATTCGCCAACAAGAGCCAGCAACTCGCCGCGGCACAACGAAAAACTCGCACCATCAACGGCACAGACGATCTTGCTGCCCTGACGGTAGCCAATCCGCAGGTCGCGTACATCCAACACGATATCTTTATCTTCAGACATTGTTCAAAATCCGCAAAAGCTCACTAAAGACTACTGGGTTCGAAGCCTGGGATCCAGGGCGTCGCGCACGGCATCGCCGAAGATGTTCGCAGGCAAGACCAAGCCCAGCATAAACGCAAAGGCCGTACATAGTTTCCACCAGATGATGGGGTCGCGGGTCAATTCCGTCCTGGCGTCATTGATCATCGTCCCCCAGGATATGGTGTCCGAGCCAACCCCGATCCCCAGATACGTCAATGCCGCCTCGGCCAAAACCTCGCTGGAAAACCTCAAGACCGCCGTGATCAAAACCAAGTGCATCACATTCGGGACAATATGCCTAAGCAGAACCCGCCAACTGGGCACGCCCATCGCAACCGCAGCCTGCACGAACTCCTCCTCGCGCAAGCGCAACGTCTCGCCGCGAAGCAAGCGATACAACCCGGTCCAGGACGCAATCCCCATCGCCAAGCACAGCTGAGGAAGGCCGCGACCGAATATCAGCATGAACGACGCTATGAACAAAACCGTCGGTATCGAACTCAAGACCGAGCAAATGTACTGGAGAATATCATCGACAAGACCGCCGTAGTACCCCGAAGCAACTCCCAACAGCAAGGCGAACGGAACCGCCAGCAACGTCGTCAGGATTCCGATGACCATCCCGGTCCTGATGCTTTTCAGGGCTTGGCAGAAAACATCCTGCCCGATCCTGTCCGTGCCCAGCAAATGGGCACCTGGATGCTTCAAGGGAGGACGCTCGCGCAAAACCTTGCCGTCTCGGTTGACAGACTCGAGCATGAACGACTCACGGGACATCGGACTCGAATACGTCTTTTCCTTTTTCGACGAAATCCCCTTCAGAAGATGATCCAAAGCGGAACCACCACGATCGTAGACAACTTTCCCAGTTCGGGGATCCCGCATCAGCTCTCCGTTCTCGTCCCGCAACGCATCGCGCCAGCCTACGCTGTCGATCAACGCTACCAATGTATAGAGGCACAACACGAAAAAACATATGACGGCGCCACGCCGGCGACAGACCTCGCGATAGGCCAAGCGCCAATATTCACGACGACGCAGCCGCAGCACCACCGCAATGCCTGACACCACCAGCAAGCCTACCAGCGTGTTCTGGAACCACCAGCTATTCCATATCTCAACCATAGCAACAAAACCTCTTTCACCCTACCCCAAACGAATCCGGGGATCGACCAGAGAATAGCAAATGTCAGTCAGCAGCAAGCCGACCACATACAGGAACGAACCCAAAAACACCATCGAACGGACTATTGCAAAATCCTGTGCGTTCAAGGCCGTAATCGTATAGCCGCCCAAGCCGGGAATGCTAAAGAAATTCTCCAGCATCATATTGCCCATCATCAACATAAGCAACTGCAAAGGGACATTCGTCAAGATGGGGATCATCGCATTCTTCAGCACATGCAGGAACAGGATTTGCCATTCGGGCAATCCCTTGGCGCGTGCCGTCCGAACGTAGTCCTTGTTGATCTCCTCCAGGAACAGCGTCCTGTACAAGCGTATCCCGCTGCCCAGGCTGCTAATTACGCCAACCAGGATCGGCAATGCCAAAAACTTCCAGCAGTCAAGTCCAGGCAAGTAGCCCGACACTGGCGTCCAACGCAGCAACTTGGCGAAAAAGTACTGTCCCGCAATGATGTAGATCAAGGTGGAGATCGACATGAACACCACGCAGGCGAACTGGGTCACCCTGTCCGTCACGCTCCCCCGGGCCGTCGCCACAAGCATCGCCAAAAACACATTGATCAGCAGCGTGGCAAGGAATATCGGCGCCGTCACGCAAAGGGAAGGCAGGGCGCGCCTGACTATCTCGTCTCCAATCGATTCATGGGTCATGTCGGACTTCCCGAAATCTCCCCACATCATTGAAAGGCTCTTCGTGAAAAACACTGTTTTCGTCACTCGTCCGATACCCGATGCATTTCCATTCCAGAACAAGGGGACGTCATAGCCGTGGGCTTCCTTCCAGCGCTCCACCTGGACAGGATCGGAATTCTTCTCGCCCAAAGCCTGGCGCGCCATGTCATCCGGGGAATTCACCAGGAAAAACAACACAAACACCAGCACGTTGACGCCAAGCAACGTCGGTATCACATACAAGATTCGCCTGACTATATACGCCAGCATATCACAAAACCTCAACTCCGCCAAACATACAAACGCCAGGAACCGACCAGCAGGACAAGCAGCACAACCAAATACCCGGGCCACAAGACAGGGGCATTCTCACGCTTCTGGTACTCCGTCCTCGCTTCCGATTCGATCCTTAAATTCTTCATGAACGTCTTGCCCACGTGATGGGGCTTGTAGTTCTTAAGCCAACCATGGGTCAGCACCAGGCTCATCGGATGGTAGCCCCAGCAGCACGGCGCGTCCTCCTGCAGGATCTTCACCGCCTCGTCGATCAAAGCCATCCGCTCAGGTCCATTGGCCATCGTCTCCAGGCGCTTGAAAACCTTGTCGTATTCGCTCGATGAATAGTTTGTCTTGTTCGACCCGCGCCCCTGGGTCGCCACGATTCCATTCTCCCCGCAAAACAAGAACAGGAAATTTTCCGGGTCGGGATAGTCCGCGACCCAGCCGGTGAATTGGAGCTGCCATTGCCCTGTCCGGATCTTGTCTCGGAACCGGTTCAAGTCCGTAAGCCTTTCCTCCAGGACGATGCCCAGCTGCGACATCTTCTCGCGAAGCCACAAGAACGTTGCCTTCGACTGCGAACTAGAACCCGATGCGTCGTAGTACAAAACCAGCGGCTTGCCGTCAGGTCCTATCCCATTGGGATACCCCGCCTCAACCATCAGCTCCTTCGCACGCGCCAGCGGCTGGCGAACCGTCTTGCCGCTCTCCGCATCCCATTGGTCAACAAACGGATTGACGCCGGCCTCGCCTTCGACGCAGCCATATATCCCGGGCGGCAAGATGCTCTGCCCTGGTACGCCACGACCATTCATGAATACGTCGATGAACTCCTGGTAATCCACGGCAATTGAAATCGCCTGCCGCAACTTCTTCTTCTCGGGCGTCAATCCCCCAACGGTCGGGTCCAGCATATTGAAGCCGAGATAGTACGAGATTGCCGTCACGGAACGGGTCATCGCCATTCCCTTGGCCGCCATTTCGGGCGAAAGCCCCATGTCCCCGTTCGTTTCCAAGGTGACCGCCGCATCGTACATGTCCGAGGGAATCCCACTGGTATCGTAATACCCCTGAAGGAACTTGATCCATATGGGAATCGACTCGCGCTCGTACTGGAAACGAATGCGCTCGATGAACGGCAAACGTTTCCCTGAATCTGCCAACAGGCCTAAGGCCTTATCCGATTCAGACCCGGACGACGGATAGAACTCATCGCGAAAATTGGGATTCTTGACCAGGGTCAAGCCCTCGCGCAACTTGCATTCCGTCATCATGTACGCCCCCGTGCCAACAGGCCAGTTCTTGAACGAATACCCTGCGTCAACAACGCCTGGCTCCGCATAGAACTCCAAGGCCTCGAACGGCACGGGCGAAAAGAAATGCAACGCCATCCAGTAGATCGCCTGAGGATACTTGCGGGACAAGACCAGCTTGAACGTATGATCGTCAATCAACTCAAAGCCCGCCAAAGGCAATGTGCGATAGTCGGGAACGACCGGATACGATTCGAGGCGGATGCCGCAGGACTGGCTCTCCTGCTCAAGACGCGCAACCTCGGCCTTGATCAACGATGAACATTCGTCCATGCCAAGGATGAATGACGCAAAAGTGCTGTAGATCGGCGAGGCAAGACGCGTGTCGCACAACCGAGTGACCGCGACCTTGAAATCCACAGCAGTCATCTCCCGTGTCCCCTGGACCGGAAACTCGCTCAAGGAGGAATAGGCTTTCAAGGACTTGGAATCGACGCCTGCGTACGCCCCCTTCCCGTCAGGACTAACACCAAAGCAAGGATGGGGCTGGTACTTGATCCCGCGCCTGACGCGAACCAAGTACTCGACCCTGGACACGGCGTCGCTTGGCGGATCGCCGGTCAATACCTCGCCTGATTTACCATAGTACACGGGAACAGGAACCGATTCCGCCAGCATCGGCACCAATTCATACGGACGCTTCAGGTAATCGTAGCATACAGGCATCTCGACGATGCTGTCCAATACCTCGCCTTCGTGGACATAGTACGATACGGCAGGATCGAATGTCTTGAACTCGGAACTGTAATTCGTGAAGTAGGTATCCGACGACGAGAAGCCCGACGGCCATGGGTCGTTCGTGCACCCGCGCAACAACACTATGCACAGTGCGCAAAACAACAGCAGCAATGCCGCCAGAACAACGCGGAGACGAAAGCCGCTTTTCCTCGCCAAATCAACACCAGACGAACTAGAACTATCTTCAGTCATTTTGCACCAATCGTATCGTCTTGATCTCAAACGGCTTGAAGGTCAATGCCAAAGCCTCCCCGCAACATGAGCAAACATGGCACTTCAAGGGTTTTCCAGTTTCGACGGTCTCCAGCATGTCCGTCTCAAGGATCTTCTT
>Ga0123334_1003728_pt1 | contig 16168 bp, 15 predicted proteins | sample BiotimSIPDNA_FD_89706 | JGI IMG/M metagenome (GOLD analysis project Ga0123334, IMG submission 89706) | Anaerobic biogas reactor microbial communites from Washington, USA - Biogas_R1 time_0 SIP DNA | ecosystem: Engineered > Bioreactor > Anaerobic > Unclassified | place: Washington, USA... | reverse complement strand
CAGTTCCAGGTGCCTTCGGCGGCATACTGTTCGGGAGTTTTCAGGCCGGCCTTGGCAAAAAGATCCTTGTTGTACAGGATGAAGAACGGGGAAGTCGAGAAGGGAATCGCGTAGACATCACCGCCCTTGCTCCACAGCTCAAGAGCATCGGCGGAGATGTCGGCAGGGTCGTAGGCTTTCATCCCGTCGTTGAGTTTGGCAAGCAGGCCGCTCTGAATGAAAGCCGGGGCTGCCGTTTCCAAGACCCAGAACAAATCAGGACCACTTGAGCCTTGCAGCTCCAGGGAGAGCTTGGTGTTGTACTCTGCAAACGGAATCGATTCAAAGGTTGCCTTGATTTCGATGCCCTTCTCCTTGGCAAAGCCTTGGACAAAGGAATCAAGCAGCGCAATCTGGTCGGGGTTGCTCGTCCAGGTGGCAATGGTCATGGCTACGGGTCCTGCAGGGGCTTTTGTCTCGGAAGTTCCCTGTGAAAATGCCATCGGCATACTCAACACAAGAACAAGCAACAGGGCGAGGGCACGGACCACCCCCTTGGTGTGTTTCAAGTTCATACATTCCTCCTTAATTGTTTGATTAATCATTTAATCAGTACCTGTATCGTATATCCTAGCCTACAATCCGTCAACAAAAAAATTCTTCTTACGAGAAGCCTGACGAATCGGAATAGAAATTCCGGTGAGAATGGGAACTGAGAGAAAAGAATACTGTTTGGGAATCAGGTAGTTCGTTTGGCAGAGAACACCAGGTGGGGCATCGAGACACCGCGATACTGCTTGACGAATCTACCGCGTACAAGCATGCCGTTGCGGATGGCTACATTCATCGAGGCTATATTTGTATCGCGGATGATCGAATAGACTTCATTCGCTTCCAATACAGAGAATGCATACTCTTTGCAGGCTTTAGCTGCCTCTATAGCAAATCCCATCCCCCAGTACCGTCGGTTAAGCAGGTAGCCGATCTCGAGCACCGTTGCTTGCTCGATGGACTGCCAGGTCAAGCCCGTCATCCCGATCATGGCCCCGCTCTCGCGCAGGATGACAGCCCACAGGCCGAATCCGTCCTGTTTGTACCTAAGAATGTTCTTGTCCAGCCATGCCTGGGTCTCTGCATCACTGAAGGGCCCCTCGTACGCATACATGGTCTGTTCATCCTGGACGATGGCCGCAAGAGAGGAATAGTCTGCCTGATTAAGTTCCCTGAGGTATAATCTGGAGGTTTCGATCACATGCTTCATGAAAGCATGACCAAGCTGACCGCCATCACGATCATGCCGGCAATGACGCCGGTGATGGCGACATGGTGTTCGCCATACTCCTCGGCGGTGGGCAGCAGTTCATCAAGGGAAATGTAGACCATAATGCCGGCAACTGCGGCGAAAACAAACCCGAAGGTAATGTCATTGAACCAGCGCCTGAGCAGAAAGAAGCCGATGAAGGCTCCTACCGGTTCGGCAAGGCCTGACAGCAAGCTGTACCAGAATGCTTTCTTGCGGCTCTTGGTGGCATAGTAGATGGGAGCCGAGACGGCTACGCCTTCGGGAATATTGTGGATGGCTATGGCCACTGCGATGCTGATGCCCAACTTCGGCTCACTGATGGCGGCCATAAAGGTGGCCAGGCCTTCGGGAAAGTTATGGATGGCAATGGCCAGGGCACTGAAAAAGCCCATGCGCATGAGCTTCGAGTCATTGGAATCGACATAGGGCTTGGTCTCAGAGCCATGGTCCTGTATTTCGTGGGGGTTTTCGTAGTCGGGTATGACTTTGTCGATGATGGCAATGACGGCTATACCGGCAAAGAAGGCTACGGTGGTCAGTGTATACCCGGCCTTTGCGCCCAAAGCACCTTCCAATGACTCCCGTGCTTTCACAAAAATCTCGATCATGGCGACATAAATCATGACGCCTGCAGAAAATCCGAGGGCGGCGGCGAGGAACTTCGGATTGAATTTCTTGGAAAAGAAACTCATCAACGAACCTACACCGGTACCAAGGCCTGCAAACACCGTCAACCCAAAGGCAAATAGCAGCGTTGAGACGTCGAATTCATACATGGCATGCATCTCCCGATGGCTCCACCCTACCACGACCTTGCCAAGCGGAGCAACTGTCTTTTATCGATTCGCTTTGCAACTGGAGAACCCCGCCCGAAGCAGAAATACTGATGATTGGTCGAATAGGAGGACTCTATGGAAGAAAAGAAACAGAACGAGAAGCTCTCAAAACCCAAGATTGCAATCCTGGCCACGTTTGCCTTGGTATTGCTCTTTATTTTCACCTTCGGGTGCTACGGCTGCAGCTACCAACCTGTCTTCGAGGAGCCTACCATCGAAGAGGCAATCGATGTAGTCTCCCGTCTTGCGGGCAATCGATGGGAGATCGATGACACCGAGGGAATTCCGGTCCTGCCGGAGTTATTCGGCCTCTCTTTGAAGGAAATCTCATTCGGCAATGCCGTTGTACAGGCTAGTGAGCTTGAGATGACCCTGACGGCAACCAATCGGGCCGTCCTGTTCGGAAGACTTGTATTTGACGAGGATGGAGGCTTTGCAATGTACTATGAGGGGGATGCGCTGCCGATTACCATCAGCTACTCCCAAAGCCGCGATGGACAGAGTGAAATGGTTACGCTGGTCGGAGAGGAGAGCAACACGCACTGCTACTACTTGAAAATATAAGCGTTTATGGCGATATTACCGTAAAGGGAAAATGAAACCCCTGATAAAGGATACCAGCCTATGACACGATATACACCACACGATGCAACGTTGCTCAAGGAAGAGCACACATTGGTCACCACCCCTTTCCTGCTTGATATGCTCGACTCAGCCTTGATCGAGAACATCCAGCGGGGAAATATTGAAGCTGCCTACGGCGTACTGGACTTGAGCATCAATCTGGCACAGACGCTTGAGGGCAACACGCTCTCCGAAGCTGAAGGAAGGAAAATTCTTCTGAAGGTGAAGAAGGCGATGAGCAAGGGAAATATCGCTGGAGCAAAACAGCACATGGTGGAGTTTGCACTGCGATAATGCACTATACAAGAGACGTGACAAACAAGGGTCTTTCGCACAGGCGAGAGGCCCTTTTCTTTGTCATTCGTCCTCACCTCTGTGTTCTGTCAGCATCTCATCCACCCAATCCTCTTCAATGTACACCATTTTGTTTCTTCCGGTTACACGGCGATTGGGACCGGGACGGTAGTTTTTGCATGATTTGGGACCATAACAGAAGGTCTCTGTGCGATATTTGCGAATCCAGGGCTTCCACTGGTCGACGATGATTTCAACTGCCATCCTGCAACCCCACATACAAGAGGCACATGCGGTTTCGTACGTTTTGGCAGCAAGGCGTCTAGGACCCCGCTGTCGATAGGTCTCCAACGACGGAGGAACAGGTTGCTCTGATTCGGCTTCAAACACCTTGAAGCCGGTTACCCGGTAGTAGTCCACGCTCTCCAACTTGCTGTCTTCCACTGGCTTGCAACAGCCTGATACTGCCATGCCAACCCTCAACTGATGCTTTTCCTGTAGCTTCTCACTGATGCCTACCAGCAAGGGAGTTCCCTCTGCCTCAACGATGGTCAGGGCATAGCCAAGGTAGCTGTGCCAAGATTGGTCAAAGGACCGATTGAGCCTTATTCTTGGTTGAATAGAGCTTATTACTCCTTGAAAGGGTCGCGTATTCTCACTCATGTCAGCGCCCGATGCTGTAATACTCCACCCCGGCTTCCAACATGGCCCTGGGGTTGAAGAGGTTCCTTCCGTCGTAGACCAGAGGTGTGCGCATGAGCTGCTTGAAGACCGAGGGAGAAAGGCTTCGGATCTCAGGCCAATCGGTAAAGATGAAGCAGACCTGGGAACCGGTGAGTGCTTGTTCGACACTCGAGGCATACTGCATCTCAAATTGGTACTGGCGCTTGCAGTTCTCCTCTGCAACAGGGTCGAATGCAGTGATTAACGCACCCTGATCCAAGAGAAGCGGGATATTATAGATGGAAGGCGACTCCCTCAGGTCATCGGTACCTGCCTTGAAGGCCAAACCAAGCACCGCCACCTTGATGCCGTTGAAGGTGATCATACGGTTGCAGGCCTTGCGATAGAGCTTGTAGCGCTGCTCGTTGTTCACATCCACTGCAGCACTCACGGTCCTGAGGTTGTAGCCGTACTGGGTTGCCAGATACTGCAACGCCTTGGTGTCCTTGGGGAAGCAACTGCCGCCGTAGCCGATGCCGGCTTTCAAGAAGCGTGAGCCGATGCGTTCGTCATAGGACATGCCCAATGCCACGTCCTCGATGTTGGCGCCAACAAGTTCACAGAGGTTCGCCAAATCGTTCATGTAGGAGATTTTCAATGCAAGAAAATCGTTGGCTGCATACTTGGTCATCTCCGCACTGCGTCGACTGACGGCGACCACAGGCAGGTTGAAGGGTTTATAGAGTTCACGCAGGATCCCTTCTGCATGCTTGTCCTCCACCCCGATGACGATGCGCTGGGCATGCATCATGTCATGCACTGCGGTGCCTTGGGCAAGGAACTCAGGATTCGAGGCAACTTCGATACGCACCGGGTGGACCAATGAGTCCTTGATGAACTGCTCGACCTTGTCGTTCGTACCCACCGGAACGGTGGACTTCACAACGACCAGGCAGTCTCGTTCGACGTTCTCAGCAATCTGGCGGGCAACCGAAGCTACGTAACTCAGGTTGGCCGAGCCGTCGGGAAGCTCGGGAGTGCCGACGCCGATGAAGATGACATCGGGACTTTTATATGCCTCCCGGTAATTGGTGGTAAAGTGCAAAAGGCCCTTCTCCAGACCTTCCTGCAGATACTCTTGCAAATCAGTCTCGTAGATGGGGCTGAGGCCTTTGTTCAGCATCTCCACCTTCTTCTCGTCGATATCCACACACGTTACATGGTGCCCTACCTTGGCAAAGCACACGCCTGCCACCAATCCTACATACCCGGTTCCCGCAATGGTCAAATGCATGTCTGTCCCCCCAAACTCCCTTGATTGTCCCACAGCTTCCGGTTCTCTGCAACACCTTCCAAGCGAATCAAAACTAACTTTGAAAGTGAGTCAATACATGCTTCACTCCTTCGGTTTCAATCAATGCAAGATATGACTGAAACAAAGGCTGAAGGACATCATACTGCTCACCTGCAAGCCCGATGAGGCCAAAGAACGGTTTCACGTCTAAATCCAGCAGTGAAACGGCCTTTATAAGAGCTTCGGACGCCTGGTCATCAACCAACGACGCATGCTTACGTATGAAATGAGCCCACAGGGCGAGCGTGCAGACCATCGCCTTGTGAGGCAGGCCTTTCTCTAAAGCAATCCTGAGTGCCGGAACCAGGGCATTGGCGAATTTCTTGGAACCGTCCTGTGCAAGTCGAAGCAGCGTATCGCTGCAGTATGGATTGGAAAAGCGTTCGATCAGCTGGTCCTTGTATGCCTCAAAATCGTAACCGGTGATGGGAAGCAGAGTTTCTCCGACTTCACGCATGTAGCAATTCCGAATGAACGACCGAAGCATTGAATCAGAAAGGGCTTCATCCACATAGGTATACCCCGACAGGAGCGCAGGATACGCCAAAGCCGAGTGACTTCCATTGAGCAGCCTGATTTTCATCGTCTCAAAGGCTTCAACGTCCTTGGTGACCAAGGCACCCGCCTTCTCAAAGGGAGGGAGCCCATCCAAGCCTCTTGGCTCGATTACCCACTGCAGGAAGTGCTCACTGACCACCAGCCACTCATCCCTCAGGCCATACTCCCTCTCTACAAACTGAATATTCTCGGTCTTGGTGTTCGGGGTGATCCTATCGACCATGGACAGGGGGAAAGCAACCTTTTGTTCAATCCACGGTACAATGGATGGAAATGCCTTGGAGCAATATTGGAGAATGCATCGTTTCAACACATGCCCGTTGGAGGGTATGTTGTCACAGGAGGCGATGGTGAGCTTCTCCCTGTTCTCTTGGCAACGCTCAAACAGGGCGAGCGAAAGGTATCCTATCGCCGACTGTGGATCCTGGGGACTATGCAGGTCGTGCTGCAGCAGGGGGTGCTGCCAGTCAAGGGCTTGTGTGTGGTTGTCGTAGCTATATCCCTTTTCAGTGATGGTGAGTGTGATGAGTTTTGTCTGAGGCCGCTTCATCAGAGCGATGGCTTGTCTCTTGTCCTCCCACCCCTTGGTATAGCCAAGGATGCACTCGATGACCGTCATCTGTCGGCCTCCGGCAGGGTCTCTGCTGCAGAGGGTGTACAGATACTCCTGCTTTTTAGCAATCTCGTCTGTATGGGAGGGGACAAGATCAATCTCCTCGATGCCCCAGTCCGTCACTCCTTGCTCTAAAAGTTGGTGCAGATAGTAACAGAAGTGCGAGCGATGAAAGTGCCCTAGCCCTAGGTGTACAATATGCGGTTTTAGAGCTGATCGATCATATGAGGGGACCTTGATTCTTGTATCCAGAGAATGAAGATTACATTTGCCAAGCATGGTGTTTTCACCTCCGCCCTTCAGCCTACCACCTTCTTTGGATTTTACAATGAAGTGTGGCAACAATTCTGTGGTATAGTTTTTGCGGAGGATTTCATGCACAACATCAAGGCAGCGAGCGTACAGTTCCGGCATAAGGCGGGGGACAAGCAGGCAAACCTGAAGACCATTACACACTTTGTCGAGCAGGCAGCAAACGAAGGAGTCAACCTCATCGTCTTTCCCGAGATGTGCATCACCGGTTACTGGCATGTGCGCAATCTCAGCAAAGAAGAGATCATAGACCTTGCGGAACCAATTCCAGCTGGTCCATCAACCCAGTTGCTGAAAAGACTTTCCGTCAAATACGGCATGACCATTGGAGCGGGTTTGATTGAAATTTCAGAGCAAGGCGAGCTCTACAATTCTTATGTCGTGACGCTCAGCGACGGCACTGTCCACACGCATAGAAAACTGCATACCTTCATCAGCGCCCATATGCAAAGCGGGTCCTCCTATACCGTCTTCGACATTCCAGAGGGAGTGAGGTTGGGAGTACTTACCTGCTACGATAACAACATCGTGGAGAATGCCCGCATCACAGCCCTTCTGGGGGCCGAGGTGCTGCTCGCCCCCCACCAGACAGGCGGGTGCAACTCTGCAAGTCCGAAGGGCATGAAGAAAATCGATGTTGCACTGTGGGAGGAGCGTTCAACAAAAGAAGCAGAGCTCCTCTCTGAGTTCCAAGGCCCTAAGGGCCGACAGTGGTTGATGCGCTGGCTTCCCTCCCGTGCCCATGACAACGGCATGTTCCTAATCTTCAGCAACGGGGTTGGAAGGGATGACGATGAGGTACGTACCGGCAATGCCATGATCCTCGATCCCTACGGGGAGATACTCGCAGAGTCCAAAGCGATCGAGCAGGATATGGTTATTGCTGAGTTGGATGCTTCATTGCTTCCCTCAAGCAATGGCAGACGATGGATGAAGGCCCGCAGGCCCGAGCTCTACTCCCCTCTCTCAGAGAAAACAGGGAAGGAAGAGGATACCAGAACGGTGAGGTTTAGGTATGAATAAGGAGATTGATAGTCATATGCACATTGAAGAAGAACCCACAATCATGATGGACGTTCAACGGATGGCTTGGTACAAGGAGTCGAAGGCCGAAGAGACTCCAGGAGGCAACTTACGTTTCTACCGGAGACTTGCCCATATGAATCAGACCGAGCTTGGCAGCAAGCTGGGAATCTCCAAGCAGTTTGTATCCAACATGGAGAACGGGATCAAACCCATAAGCAGGGCTATGGCCCTTAAGCTGGGATCCTTGTTCGATGTGCCTGCAGGCCGATTCATCTAGTTGATAAACCGATACTTCGTGGCAGGACCTTTGCCAACCATTTCAACAACCTTTTGCTGCTGTAATTCAAACAATACCTTCTTGGCCATAGATAGTGATTTACCAATGTATTGGGCGAATTCCTTGGAGGAAAAGAATCCTTTTGCTGAGAAATATCGCTTCATGACAGGAATGTCGTAGGGATACTCTGGAGCATCAGAAACATAATCGGCGCTTGATTGCCTTCTGAACATGACCAGTTTCACATGATGCTCAAGCTCGATGAACTGAGGCTCCCCGAGACCGGCTTCAAGGCAACTTGCTATGATGAGGTTGATACCTATACCTTGCTTTTCCATATATCCTTTCTTCCTCAAGGCATCGGAAATCAAGGGATTTCGGTATCGAGAAAGGCCTTCCTTGAGATTCTCTGGATTGATGGGAGCATAGAACGTACCCGGATTCAAGAATTCAATCCTATCCGGAAAAAGAGTAATCCGCGTAGGAGCCTCATAGTCGTAAGCCCTATGTGCCACTGCATTGACAAGTGCTTCACGAATGGCAGTTTGCGGTATGTCATACGCTACCGGACGCTTGACCAATCCATCCAGCTCATAGTGTGAGCCCAGAAGACTCATGATGAAAGCGTACACTTGCTCAACCATGGGAATGAGCCCACCAGAAAAATCCTCTTTCTTGATCAAATACCGTTTATCATCATCTGCATAGACACTTACCGCAATTCCTGACTCTGCTATGATTTTTTGATGATTAGGGTAGAATAACAGCGTTCCGGCAACATTTGGGATGGTCCTGCCCGATACTTCTGCTAAAGCATATCCAGCTCCAATGAGTATCGATTGGTCATAGTCGGTGAACAGATTCCCAAGCAAATCTTTCGAGAGATCCTCATAGGAAATCTCTGGACAGGGTTGCCGTTCGTACCGTACCCCACTACGGCTCTGGGAGAATTGCTCGATTGCATAGGTATCAGCAACCCTGTTATGAGCGCCAAAACGGATGAACACCCCAAGGGGATACCCTACTCTTTTCAGAAAATAAGGTTTCTGCGGGCCTGGAAATACACGGATTGTTACACAGGTCTTCCCTCCGATATGCTGTTCGTACAAGTCTACCGCAATTTGTGGTGATACGGCATCTACGATAGCCTGAGGTAGTTCTTGGCTATAGCGTTCAATATCGTCCCTGTCTAAACCGACAATCAGCCGATCACTATCCCTGATACCGATGATGATTGTTCCTCCCTGCGTGTTTGCGAAGGCTGTGACTGTCTCCAGCAGTCGGGAGTAGTCATCTAACCGTTCCTTAAATTCCAGGATTTTTGACTCGATTGATTCATATCGCATGGCATCCTCCATATCTGATATTATCTGATATTATCCGATAAAGCTAGTATTATCGGATTATTTCAAGTGATTATCCGACACTTCTCGTGATACCTATTCAAGAAATGATCAGAGACACCCAGATAGTTGTGTATCCTGATTGTAAAAACCCCTTCCTGCATCCGCAAGAAGGGGCCTGTATTGAGTATATACGTTCTTAGTTATGAGCAGGCTTATAGTGGTTGCCCACCAAGTTGGCTGCCACCACCAACAGTGTTGAGAAGAATATCATGATGATTCCCAAGGCAGAGAGCCTGCCCCACAGCCCATCCTCGCTGAAACGAAGAATCTGAACTGCCAGAACCTCCGTACCAGGACGGGAGAGCACCACCGAAAGGGAAAGTTCGCGCAGGAACATCGTAGCCATCAACACCCAGCCGGAGACAATGCCTGGAACCAGGAGAGGGACCACGATGCGTCGCATGGTGGTCAGCAGGCTTGCACCACACACAGCCGAGGACTCCTCCAAGTGGCTGTGAATCTGCACAAATGCACTGGTCAACGGGCGAATGCCATACGGCAGGTAGGTGGCGATGTAGCCGATCAAGAGAGCCCAGATGGTTGCATAGAGCGGCGTCTTGATGAAGAACCACATGAACCCGATACCGATGACGATACCAGGGAAGGAAAAGGAGAGGAAACTAAGCGACTCCAACACACCGGCAGCCTTGCTCTTCACCTTTACGATGACATAGGCGACAAAAAGCGAAAGGACCGTACCCAAGGTCGCCCCCACGATTCCGAGGAACAGACTGTTCTTCAAGGAGAGCAGGGAAATCGGGTCCTTCATGACCGTCTTCCAGTGCTCAAGATTCATCATGGAGAACGCCCTTGCACTGGGCACCATCGAATACGGGACGAACGAGGTATAGAGCAAAACCAGAACGGGAAGAACGATCAAAATAAAGGAGACCAGAAGCAGGACGATGAACAAGGGAATTCTTGCCTTCTTGAGCTCGATCACTACCGGTTTGAAGCCGCGGCTTGAGACGGTGACGAACTTCTCGCTGCTGCGGGTGAAATAGCGGTAGACATAAATGAGGGAGATGGAGAGTACCAGAATGCTCATCCCGATTGCAGCAGCCTTGCCGTAGTCTGCGATAAAACCTGTGTTGACCGTTCGGTAGATGTAGGTCGCAAGAACGTATACACGTCCTGGCATTCCCAAAACCGAAGGAACGGCAAAGGAGGCAAGACAGCGCACTACGCACAAAATGAAGGCGGCCAGGATGGCAGGACGTAACACAGGCAGGGTGATCTTGAAAAGTGTCTTCATGTTGCTTCCGCCGAAGACCTTGGAGGATTCTTCAAGCGATACGTCAAACGAGGCCATGGCGGGAGAGATGATCAGATAGGCAATCGGCAAGTCCAGCAAGCCTTCCACCATGATCATACCCGGAAGAGAATAGATGTTGAAAGGAGCCTTTGCCAAACCAAAGGCCTGTTGAAGCCATAGGTTCAGAATCCCGTTGGAGGGATTGAGCAAAAGCGCCCAACTGACTGCAAACAATACGTGGGGGATCATCATCGGCACTACCGAAAGGACCTTGAACAAGAACTTCCAATGGATGTTCGTCCGGTTGTTCAGGTATGCCAGAAAAAGTGAGAGAACCGTCGCAAAGAGTGCAGAGCCGCCTACGAACACCACGGTGTTGAGAAGGACCGCCAACAAGGCGGGGTCGGTGTAGACGGAGATATACTTGTCGAAGGTAAAGGCGCCTACGTTGCGCAGCCCTTTCGAAAAGCTTCCGATCACCAACATGACCACCGGTGCCATGGTGAGCAGAACGAGAATAAGAATCAATAGATAGGTAAGCTTTGTATGCCGTGTTTTTGCCATAGAAGCCCTACCTTGCTACCAACAGACAGTGCTCTGCTGCGATGGAAACCACCACCTCATCCCCTTCCTTCACCTTCGAATCGGGATCGACTTTCACCATTATCAGTTGATCGCCGACCATGATCTCACTCTCATACACCTCTCCGACAAACACCATGGTGTGCATTCTTCCGGTCAAGGTATTCTGATGCTTCCCCTTATCCGCCGGATCGATCAGGTCGACGAACTCCGGCCTGATACAGAGGGTGATCTCACTGCCTGCAGGAAACTCCCGTTTGCTGCAGGTGAACGTTCCAATGGCGGAAACAACCTTGGTGAAGTTCTTCCCCTGCTCCTGGATGGTCACCGGAAGCAGGTTGGAACGACCGATGAAATCGGCCACAAACTGATGCTCGGAGTCGAAGTAAATCTTCTTCGGGTCTCCAATCTCAATAATATTGCCCGCCCGCATGACACCGATCTGGTCGCTGAGAGCCAGCGCTTCAATGCGGTCATGGGTTACATACACTGCGGTAATCTGCAGCTCACTGAGGAAGCTGCGCAGCTCCTTGCGGGTCTCCTCACGAAGCTTGGCATCAAGGTTGGAAAGCGGCTCATCGAACAAAATGACCTTGGGCTCGGCTACGAGCGCCCTCGCAAGGGCGACACGCTGCTGCTGACCGCCCGAAAGACGAGTGGCAGGACGACTACCGAAGCCCTCAAGCTGGACGAACTGCAGGGTCTTCTCGACCCTGCGCACAATCTCATCCTTGGGAAGCTTCATGTTCTGAAGCGGATAGGCGACATTGTTGAACACATCCATATGCGGCCAGATTGCATAGGTCTGGAACACCATGCCCAGTCCCCGTTTCTCGGTAGGGACATCGATGCGTTTCTCGCTTGACCACACAATGGTGTCCCCGATACGAATCTCCCCTTCATCAGGGGTTTCCAGGCCGACAATGCTCCGAAGCAGCGTGGTTTTACCACAACCGCTGGGACCAAGCAGGGTAAAAATCTTATTCGCTGGAATGGTGAGGTTCACCCCGTCCAGTGCCTTGATGATTTTCCCCTCGGAATGATAGTACTTCTTGACGCCGCTGATCTGAATTTCCATCCGCTTCTTCCTGCTTTCCGTATCGGTTATTTCTTTTAGAAAATCTTTTCGAACTCAGCACCCCACTTCACCAGTTCCTCGTCGGAAAGCTCGCGAATGGCGATGACCTCAGCCTTCTCGATATCCTTGATCGGGGGGTAGACACCCGGAGTCAGCACATACTCGCCGACTTCGTTTGCCAGCATGCCCATGGCCTTGTTGGAAAGCCAGTACTCCATGAATGCTTTCGCAGCGTTGGGATGGGGGGCGTCCTTGGTGATGGCAATGGCTCGGGGGCTGCCGAGCATCGGCTGCGATACCTGTGCCCACGCCAGCGGAGCCGGAGCCTTGGTTACGATGTACTTGGGCATCGAAATGCCGATTTTCTTCTCACCGCTCTCGATCGGGGCGGGAGTCGGGCTGAAGGATGCGACGAACATCGGGTTGTTGGCAGCAAGACCGCGCAGGAAGTCATACCACTCTTTCTCGGTGGCAAAGACATGTTCCTTCAAACCTACGAGCCAGCTGATGGTCGTTGCATGGCTGGCAGGGTTTGCCATGACAATCTGATCCTTCCACTTGGGATCGGTCAAATCTTCATAGCGCTTGGGAACATCGGCCGGAGCAACGAGCTCGGTGTTGTAGATGAGTGCGACATATTCAATGCCAAAGAGGTAGATGCCGTCCCTTCTCGCCCACTCGGGATAGGTCTCGCCCATCGGGGAGACGTAGTCGGCGATCACGCCCTGTTCCTTGAGGATTTCCAGCACCGGAAGCGGTCCCTGCAGTACGTCGGCGGCAAGCTTGCCGGCTTCGAACTCGGTGAGCACGGTGGAGACAAAGCGTGCAGTCGATAGTCGGGTGTTCTCTGCAGCAACCCCGGTATCGGCAGTAAATGCTTCGATGATCGGCTCAATGGAGGTAATACTGGCATACATGGAGACCTTGTCCTCCAAGGCTGTACTGGCAGGTGCTGCAGCTTCTTTCGAACCGGCGGCAAAGACTGAGCCGAGAACAAGCAGCATAATCAAGAGAAAACCCAAAGCACGTTGTGTGTGTTTCATGCAAACCTTCCTTTTCGGGGACAACCCCTCACTTGAAGGTATCATGCTCACATAGGGCGGTCAACGATTATACGATTTTTTGCAAACCAGCAACAAATTTGTAGGTTTTCATGTCTGAAATAGGGCACGGAATGTGAAACAAGGGAATTTTATCCACAATTCATGCTCTTTATACCGTATAGTCCCCTACTTCTTCTGATACAGCACCGTTTTCTGGTAATCGGAAGGCAGCATGCCGTAACGCTTTTGGAACGCCCTGCGGAAGGTCTGGGCATTGGAGTACCCACAGAAGGAGGTGATCTCACTGATCGTCATCTGCTTCTCGGCAAACAGGGCAAGAGCGCGCTCAAGGCGGTACGCCTCCAAATACTGGGCAAACGATGTCTCCATGCGGGTCTGCATGAAGTGGTAGAGAAAGCTCTCCTTCAAGCCGAAGTCACCCGCCATATTGGAGAGGTTCAAGCCCGGGTCGGCATAATGGTCGTGTATATAGCCAATAATCCGTTGGACGAGCACCTCATCCTTGTCGCTCTTTGCCCTGTTGATCGCCAACGCCTGGGAGAGAAAGAACTGCTTGACCTCGGCATACGACTCAAACACCGACTGGTGGAGTGTCAGCCTGAGGCTCTGACTGAGCTTGATCGCCGTCGCATAGAGAACCTTCATGAGATTGGCATGCTCTTCAGGCCCCAGATTCCTGGCAACAAAGTTATCCTGCTCGATGGTCCTCAGGATTTCTTCCAAGGCCTGCCGCTCCCCTTTCATGACGGCAACGGAGAGCTTGCGCTCCATATCGAGGCTGTAGTGGTACGGTTCACGCTTGAGGCTCAACTCGGTATAACGGCGCATGATTTCCACCTGTTTCTCACTGAGCAGGCTCTGCTGGACCTCGCTGCACTCATTGGTTGCCGAGAAAATCTCATCAAGACTGTGCTTGGCCGAACTGACCGCCATGCTCGTGATACAAGGCGAGACTTGGATGAACTCCTTATAGAACTGATCGATCTGTGTATCCAGAAAGCGGCCGTCACCATGCCAGAGCATGATCCAAATCGAGAATGAGAAGTCCATGTAGAGGTAGTACTGCTGGCCGAACGCACGCATCGCCTGCTTTTGGGCCGCAATTCGGGTGAAGTCGATGTCCTCCAGCCGATCACTGGATAGAAAATCCTGCACATCGTGGATCGCGATATGCACCATTTGGAAGGTGTTGGGAGAGTTCAAATCGATATCCTTCTGGACCTGCTTGAGCATCGCCTGAATCTCGGCTGTCCCCAGCATTTTCCCGTGAATCAATCGACGAAAGAATGTGTCGGTGATAAAGGGAGTGCCACCGGCTTGGCGTACCTTGCTTCGGTCCTCCTCAACGATATTCTTGATGTACCCGACCGCCTGCTCATAGGGAAGCGGTTTCCCGCTTACATCGACCAAGCCGAGCAGCTCGGTCCAGTGGCGGTTGCTGCGTGCAAGCATATAGACGGCAAAGAAGGAGAGCAGCAGGAACATCCCGATGCTGAGAATCACCAGCACAGGCCACATGGGATTGAGCATGGCGTTGATCTGTTTGAGCGAGAGCAGGCTGAAAAACCTCAGACCGCTTGCGTTCGAGGAAAGGGCCGAGAGCACATACTCCTGGCCTTCAATGGACACTCGATGCTGACCGTCGGCATACCCATCCCCCAGGATGAAGGCGGGGTCGCCCGAGTAGGTGATCACGGCTCCCTTGCTGTCTGTGACATAGACGGTGGGGCTCGCCCCCTCTATCTGCTGCGAAAGCAAGTCCACGATGTAGCTGCTGTCGAGCAGCAGCATGATCTTGCCCGCATTGGCTGCGGGATTATTCAAAGGAAACGTCTGGACTAACGGAATGACCGACCGAGTTCTCCCATGCACCAAGGCATCGGTTTGGGGAAAAAAGGAACGGTTGAAGGCGGGTGTCAGGTACTTGCTGCGGAACTGACGGTAGTTCAATCCCTCGAAGGCGAACATGGAAGGGTACATTTTCTCAGGTTCCAGGAAGGCATTCTGAGAAGAGAGGATTTAGCCGCTGCGGTTGGAGTATATGTAGACCTCGGCCAGCATGGCATTGATGTTTGTTGCCGTAGGCAGGACGCCTTTTGCATCGATGAGGGTCTGAATATCGACCGAACCGCTCTCGATCTCTCCCTGGTAGATGAATTTGGCGATATCGTTGTCCAAGAGCAGCATCTGGCTGAGCTTGTACATCTGGTCCAACGAAAGGTCGGTGGTGGAACGAATGAGGTGGAGCATCGAGTAGGTCTGCTCCTGCTTGTCCCTGCGCACGGTCATCAACATCCAGTTTTGGGCGAGAATGAGTATGACAAAACAGAGTATGAGGGCGGGAAGGAACAACAGCAGTGTTCTGGATGCAGGAATTTTATGCTCAGGCTTTCTCATAGGTGCAGTCAGTATACCATAGGGAAACCCCTTTTCACGGGAAAAAGTATCAGTCGTCAAGCCAGGCAACCGTCTCCCAAACAGCAACCCCGTCGTTGAGCTGTCGGGGGCCGGATGTACTTCTGCCTTCCCTTACGAGGCAGGCAAGTTCTTGTCTCATGGCAGCTACCAGATCAGGGTGCTCGGCCTGCACATTCACCGTCTCTGCAATATCGCACTCAAGGTTGTACAACTGCACGGAAGGAAGATTCTGTGCATCCTCGCTTCCGCTTGAAGGGTATGACCACCCGCCCGAGCCTTTGCACATCTCAAGCTTGTATGCTCCTTTTCTCAGGGATAGCGAACCGTCAAGGCTCTGATGGACCAATGAATCTCGTACTTCAGGGTGAGTAGTGTCTGAGAGCAACGGCAGAAGGCTCACACTATCCACCGCCTCATCCTCGGCCAAGCCGAAACCAAGAATATCGGCGGCAGTAGCATAGAAATCGGATAGGCAGACAAGGTGGTTGGAAATTGAATGCGGCGCTATCACCTCAGGCCAGCGCAT
>Ga0123334_1003726_pt1 | contig 16174 bp, 10 predicted proteins | sample BiotimSIPDNA_FD_89706 | JGI IMG/M metagenome (GOLD analysis project Ga0123334, IMG submission 89706) | Anaerobic biogas reactor microbial communites from Washington, USA - Biogas_R1 time_0 SIP DNA | ecosystem: Engineered > Bioreactor > Anaerobic > Unclassified | place: Washington, USA... | reverse complement strand
GTGACCGGCCACCCCGATCATGAGGCGGCCAGCCGCGCGGCGATGGAGGTCGCGGCCGCGGCCTCCCTCCCGGTCCTGGAATGGTGCCTGCCCCGTCAGGTCGCCGAGGTGCTCAACACCGAGTTCGGCGCTGCCTTCACCGGCTTCGACACCGCCGAGCTGCCGATCACCGTCCGCGTCGACCGGGATCGCCAGCGCCGCGCCATCGACGCCCACGTCAGCCAGGCGGTGCCCGGATCGGTCCTCTGGCGCCGCCTCGAGCTGCTCGGCGACCGCGAGCACCTCCGGCTGACCCGCCCACGGACCAGTTCGCCCAGTTCACGCGGCTCGCGTGGAGGACCGCTGCTGCCATAGCGACAGTGATCCTCCCCACGGGCCCGCACCCCGCCCAGCACAGTCACCTCAACCACCCGCTGCCGGCGTGCGAAGGGGTATCTACGCTAGGGATGTGCGAGTCGCCACGTGGAACGTCAACTCGATCCGGTCACGCATCGACCGGGTCGAGGCCTGGCTGCAGCGTGCCGACGTGGACATCCTGGCGATCCAGGAGACCAAGTGCCGCGAGGACCAGTTCCCGCGAGCGCGCCTCGAGGCCCTCGGCTACGAGACGGCGCACTACGGCCTCAACCAGTGGAACGGCGTCGCGATCCTCTCCCGGGTCGGCCTGACCGACGTCGAGCTGGGCCTGCCCGACATCCCGACGTGGGGCAATCCCGCGGTCGCAGAGGCCCGGGCCATCGGCGCGACGTGCGGGGGGCTGCGGATCTGGTCGGTCTACGTGCCCAACGGGAGGCATATCGACGACCCGCACATGGCATACAAGCTCGCCTGGCTGGACCACCTGCGCGCGCACGTGACCGAGTGGCTGGCCGCGGAGCGGGCCGGCGGGCCGCCCTTCGCCGTCATGGGCGACTGGAACATCGCACCGCAGGACGACGATGTGTGGTCGATGGAGTACTACATCGACAAGAGCCACGTCTCCCCACCGGAACGGGCTGCGTTCAACGCGCTGCTCGAAGCCGGGCTGGTCGATGTCGTCCGCCCGCACGCGCCCGGTCCGGGCGTCTACACGTACTGGGACTACCAGCGCCTCGCCTTCCAGAAGCGGCGCGGCATGCGGATCGACTTCATCCTCGGCTCACCGGGATTCGCGAGCCGCGTCGTCGGCGCCGTGATCGACCGGGAGGAGCGCAAGGGGCAGGGCGCGAGCGACCACGCCCCCGTGGTCGTGCAGCTGGAGCCGGCACCATGACGGTCCGCCAGATCATCGACGGCGGAGCGCATCTCCTCGTCGAGGGACCTGATGGCGAGCAGGTCGCCGTCTGGGAGTACGCGCCGCCCGACGTGACCCGGCAGGTGCTTCCGGTGACCCTCGTCCTCGCGCACGGGTGGACGCTCGACCACACCCTGTGGATCCCGCTCATCGAGCGCATCCAGGCCGAGCACAACGTCCGCGTCATCGCCTACGACCAGCCGGGCCACGGCGCGACCACCCTGGGCAAGAGCCCCGCGGCCACGATCCGCTCGCTCGGCGAGGTCCTCAAGGCGGTCATCGACACGACCGTGCCCGCAGGCCAACCGGTCGTCCTCGTCGGGCACTCCATGGGCGGCATGACGATCATGGCGTATGCGGGGGCCCACCCGGACGAGATCGGCACCCGGGTCAAGGGGGTCCTCATGATGGGCACCTCTGCCGGCGACCTCACCCGGCGACGTCAGGCCCTCGAGACTGCACTCATGCGGGTCGTCCAGCGCGGGCCGATGATCCCGACGGGGCACTTCATCACCGCCCGCGGCCAGCGGTCCATGCTCTTCGGCGACCGCTGCAAGCGCGAGGATCTCGCCTACGTCGTGGGCGTCATGCGCTCGACGCCCCTGCCGACGCTCAGCAGGTTCTACCTCGCCCTCATGAGCCACGACGAGATGGAGCACCTCCCCGTGCTCGCCGCGGTCCCCACGGTCGTCATGTGCGGCGGGAAGGACCGGCTCACCTCGACGCGGCACGCCCGCCGGATCCACGAGGCCATCCGCGGCTCGCGCCTCGTGATCGTGCCCGGCGCCGGTCACATGCTCATGTTCGAGGCGCTCGACCTGCTCGCCCTCGAGCTCGGCGCCCTGCTGGAGTCGGTCGCAGTCGGCTGACGCGACCCGAGCAGGTCGGTCGTCCGCGCTCAGACCTCGAACGTCACGCCCTGCGCCAGCGGCAGCTGCCCGGAGTAGTTGATCGTGTTCGTCGCCCGCCGCATGTAGGCACGCCAGGCGTCCGAGCCCGACTCCCGGCCACCGCCGGTCTCCTTCTCGCCCCCGAAGGCGCCACCGATCTCGGCGCCCGAGGTGCCGATGTTGACGTTGACGATGCCGCAGTCCGAGCCGGTAGCGCTCATGAAGATCTCGGCCTCGGCCTGGTCCTGGGTGAAAATGGATGACGAAAGACCCTGCGGCACATCGTTGTTCAGCGCAATTGCCTCACCGAGCGAGGAGTACGTCATCACGTAGAGGATCGGCGCGAAGGTCTCGCGCCGCACCACCTCGGCCTGCTCGGGCATCCGGATGATGGTCGGCTGGACGTAGTACGCATCCTCGGCGCCGTCGATCTCGACCCGCGAGCCACCGCATACCACCTCGCCGCCGGCGGCGACCGCCGCCTCGATCGCGGCAGCGTAGGCGTCGTAGGCCGGTCCGCCCACGAGCGGGCCCACGAGGGTCCCCTCCGCCATCGGGTTGCCGATCGGTAGCCGGCCGTATGCGGCGCTCACCCGGTCGACGACCGCGTCGACGATGCTCTCGTGCGCGATGACGCGACGCAGCGTCGTGCACCGCTGACCCGCCGTGCCGGCCGCGGCGAAGACGATCCCTCGCGTCGTGAGGTCGAGGTCGGCGCTCGGGGTGACGATCGCGGCGTTGTTGCCGCCGAGCTCGAGAAGCGAGCGACCGAAGCGCTGCGCCACCCGCGGCCCGACCTCGCGCCCCATCCGGGTGGAGCCGGTGGCCGACAGCAGTGCCACGCGCGGGTTGTCGACGAGCGCCATGCCGACCTCCCGGTCGCCGAGCACGACCTGCGAGAGCGCCGGGTCCAGACCGCTGTCGGCGATGGCGCGCTGGAGCAGGGCGTTGGCGGCCAGTGCGGAGAGCGGCGTCTGCTCACTGGGCTTCCAGACCACGGGGTCACCGCAGACGAGGGCGATGGCGGTGTTCCAGCTCCACACGGCCACAGGGAAGTTGAACGCGCTGATGACGCCGACGACCCCGAGGGGGTGCCAGGTCTCCAGGAGGCGGTGGCCCGGGCGCTCGCTCGTCATCGTGCGGCCGTAGAGCTGACGCGAGAGCCCCACGGCGAACTCGCAGATGTCGATCATCTCCTGCACCTCGCCGAGGGCCTCGGAGGTGACTTTGCCCGCCTCGACGCTCACGAGGGTCCCGAGGTCGGCCTTGTGCTCGGTGAGCAGCTCGGCGAAGCGCCGGACGACAGCCCCGCGCACCGGCGCCGGCACCTCCCGGAAGGCCAGGTATGCGTCGTGCGCCTTCTCGACCGCACTCGCCACGTCCTCGCTCGAGGACCACGCCAGCGACGACACCACCGTGCCGGTCACCGGCGAGCGACTCTCCCGGTCACCGGTATGGGCCGCCAGGTCGACGCCGCACGCGGTCGCGGCGGACTCGGCAAGAGAGCGGATCTCGTCGGCGGTGGGCAGCGCGGGGGTGGTCGTCATGCGCCAAGGCTAGGCGGTGGGGCTGCCCCACCCAAAGGCATGGCCCACAGCATCGGCACCCTCGCGAAGCACACCTTTCCCGTCCGGGGAGAGAAGGGCGGCCTCTCAGACGATGTTGGCCTCCGGCCGCAGACCGCCCGCCGCGAACCGACGCACGTCGAAGCCCGAGACGTCGACGAACGGCTCCTTCCCGCTGATCAGGTCGGCCATCACCTCGCCGAGCGCAGGGCCGAGGAGGAAGCCGTGGCCGGAGAAGCCGGTGCAGTAGTACAGCCCGGGCACCTCCTCGGCGGCGCCGATGAGGCCGTTGGCGTCCGGGGTCACCTCGTAGAGCCCCGCCCACTGGTGTGCGATGCCGATGTCCGCGAGGTCAGGAGCGCGCCGGCTCAGCGCCTCGATGAGTCCGGGCATCCAGGCGTCGTCGACGCCGAGCCGGAAGCCCGGCGTCTCGTTCGGGTCGGACCTGCCCATGAGCAGGCCGGGGCCCTCGTTGTGGAAGTAGAACGTGGTCCCGAAGTCGATCGTCATCGGGGTGTCCGGCCGCCTCCCCGGCATGGGCTCGGTGACGAGGATCTGGCGCCGCAGCGGCTCGACGGGCAGGTCGAGGCCGAACCACTCACCCACCTCCCGTGACCAGGCCCCGGTGGCGATGACGACCCGGTCGGTCTCGACCACGCCGGCCTCGGTGATGACGCCACGGATCCGGGGCGTGGGACCGGACCGGTCGACATCGGCGCCGGTCACGGCACAACCCGGTACCAGGGTCGCCCCGTGCCGCCTGGCCGCTGCCGCATACCCCTGGCACACCGAGGCCGGGTCGCAGTGCCCGTCCTCCGGCGAGAAGGCGGCCGCCAGCAGCCCGTTGGTGGAGATCAGCGGCGAAAGGCGTTGCGCCTCAGCGGGTGTGAGCATCCGCGAGGGGACGCCGAGGGAGTTCTGCAGTGCCACGCCGGCCTCGAAGGTGGCCACGTCCTCGGCGTTGTCGAGGAGGAAGAGGTACCCCACCTGATGGAAGTCGATCGGCTGACCGAAGAGCTCTTCGAACCGCTCGAACACGCGCAGTCCGTACTGCCCCAGCCGGATGTTGATCTCGTCGGAGAACTGCGCGCGCACGCCACCGGCCGACCGGCAGGTCGACCCCGAGCCGAAGGACGACTTCTCCAGCAGCAGCACCGATCCCGCCCCCTGCGCCGCCAGATGGTATGCGGTGGCCAGGCCGATCACTCCCCCACCGATGACGACGATGTCGGCTTGACTGGGAATCAACGGATCTCGCCCTCCTCGACAACCCCGCCTGTCAGACTCCGCAGCGCTGCCTCGATCGCGGGTTCGCCGAGCAGCACCGTCGACGCCGCAGGTCCGAGCGGAATGATCGAGTCCTCACTCGTCACCCGGACCACCCGCCCGCCGTACCCTGCGTCGACCAGCGCGGTGACGACGCGTTCCGACACCCCACCGCTGCGGCGGGTCTCGTCGACGACGAGGACCGACGCATACCCCCTCGCCACCATCGCTAGGTGCTCCGCGGGCAACGGTGCCAGCCAGCGCAGGTCGTAGATGTCAGCCCGCACCCCGGAGGCGGCGATCGCGCGACGGCTCATACCCACTCCGTTCCCGAAGGTGACGACGAGGGTGTCGGCCGCGGTGTCCGCGAGCACGTGCAGCCGCCCCTCGTCCCGCGCGGGCAGGTCTGTCATCGACCCGCGTGCATACGGCGCCAGCGCCAACCCGTCGCCGGGAGTGAGCAGGTCCCGCGCGTGATAGAGCGCGATCGGCTCGACGAACACGCTGGGCCGGCGCTCTGCCAGCGCCATCGCCGCGAGGGCCCGGAGCAGTCCGGGCGCCTCCTGCGCGCTGGACGGGACCGCCACGACGAGCCCGGGGATGTCGAGCAGCGCCGCGAGGGAGTTGTCGTTGTGGAAGTGCCCGCCGAAGCCCCGCTGGTACGCCAGGCCGGGCACGCGCACGACCATCCCGTTACCGAACCGGCCGTTGCTGAAGAACGCCAGGGTCGCCGCCTCACCGCGCAGCTGGTCGATGGCGTTGTGGACGTAGGCGAGGTACTGGATCTCCGGGATCGGCAGGAGCCCCGCGAGCGCGGACCCGAGCGCGGTCCCGAGGATGGTCTGCTCGTCGAGCAGGGTGTCGAACACCCGCACCGCCCCGAACGCCCGACGCAGCCCTCGGGTCACGCCGTACACCCCGCCCTTGACGCCGACGTCCTCGCCGAACACGAGTACCTGGGGGTGGGTGAGCATGAGGTCGGTGAGGGTGGCGTTGATCGACTGGGCGAGCGTCAGCCCACCGGTCGCCTCGGGCAGGCGCTCCCGGAACGCGCTCCTGCGCTCATCGGCGGCGACCTCCCCGCCGAGAGCACCATGCAGCTCCTCCCGCCGCGCGGTCCGGGTGAGCGGAGCCATGACGTCGGCGGCCGTCTCGAGGCGTCGCACCGGGAGCAGCTCCTCCGCAGTCCGCTGTATGCGCGAGCCCGCCAGCGCATACCTCTCCTCGAGCTCGGGTGCAGTGAGCAGGCCGCGCTGCAGCGCGAGCGACGCCGTCGCGAGGATCGGGTCACGGGCGTGGTCGGCCTCGATCTCACGCCGGGATCGGTAGGCGACCTCGGCGTCCGAGCCGGCGTGCCCGAGGAAGCGCACGGTGCGCAGGTGCAGCACCGCCGGTCGGCGCTGCTCGCGGACATGGGACGCGGCATCTCGAGCAGCGACGAGGGCGCCGACAGGGTCGTCTCCGTCAGCCCCGAACTGGGCGAACCCGCTCAGGGAGGCGAGGCGTCGGGCGACCCAGCCCTGGGGACTGCGCACCGAGATGCCGAAGCCGTTGTCCTCCACGACGAAGAGCAGCGGAACCGGGATCCCTTGATGCACAGCGTGTTCCGCAGCGTTGAGGGCTCCCACGGCAGTGGAGTGGTTGAGGCTCGCGTCCCCCAGGCTGGTGACGACGACCGCATCGTCCGGCCACTCGTCTCCGAGACCCATGCGGATCGCGCGCTCGTGCGCAAAGGCCAGCCCGACCGCGCGCGGGAGGTGGGACGCAATCGTCGACGTCTGCGGGATGATCGCGAGGTGGGGATGGCCGAACACCTTGTGCCGGCCCCCGCTGATCGGGTCGTCAGCGCTGCACATCAGCGACAGCAGGAGGTCGCGGACTGGGTCGAGCCCGGGCACCTGCCCGGCCCGGGCGCAGTAGAAGCCTGCCGACCGGTAGTGGAGCAGGGCCGGATCCGAGGGGCGGAGCGCCAGTGCCACAGCGGCGTTGGACTCGTGGCCGAGCGAGCCGATCGTGTAGAAGCCTTCGCCCTGCTCCTGGAGCGCGCGGGCGTGGAGGTCGACGTGTCGGGCGAGGAGCTGGCTCTCGAGGAGCTGGAGGACGAGCTCGTCCCCGATCTCGCCCGAGTCCGGCACGGCGCCGCGCAACCCACCGGCATCGCGCAGTGCCCCACCTTCAGCGGCCGCGACCCGAAGCCGGTCCCGGACGTACCCGTCGATGCTCACCAGAGCATCCAACCAAAGGCCTAGAGCAGCGCGCTGGGGCGGCTCACCGCGTGCCCCCGCCGCCGCACGTCGAGTGCCAGGCAGGCCACCGCCGCGGCGAAGGCCGCCACCGACGCACCGAGCAGCATCGTCTGCACCTGGGTCACAGCGGCATCGACGAGGGCGGCGACGTCGGTGCGGTCCGGAAGGGCGGCGACTGCCGCGTAGTACCTGTTGAGCCCGATGGCTGTGAGGACCGCAAGGCCCACGACCATCCCGACCATGCGCGCCACGACGACGAGCGCCGACGCGGTGCCGTGCGCCTCCACCGGCGCATCGGCGAGGGCGGCGTTGTTGACCGGCGCGAGCGCCAGCCCCACCCCGAGTCCGATGAGGACGAGCCCGACCGTGCCGCCGACGCTCTCGAGCGAGCCGCGCCCCCACGTGCTGGCCCAGGCGAGAGTGGCGCCGGAGAGGAGCAGTCCCACTCCGGCCACCGCGCCGTCCCCGAGCCACCGCAGCGACCAGCCACCGACGACCGCGCCCACCGGGACGGCGATGAGGAACTTGATGAGCTCGAAGGCCGCGACGGTCTCACTCGTCGACACGGTCAGTCGGCTCAGCAGCGGGACGCCGACGATGACGGCCACGAGCGCCGCCCCGACGAGGAACGAGACGAGGAGCGCCCACGGCACCCGCGCCCGCACGACTCCGCGCGGGATGAGTGGCTCGGCCGCGCGGCGGTGCCGCACCGCATACAGGATCGCGAGGACTCCGGCGACCGGCAGGAGCGAGTAGCCCAGCGGACCGATGATCTCCCGCTCGGGGTCCGCGGTCGAGAAGGTGAGGATGATCGCGCCGAGTGCACCGCCGAGCAGCAGCGCGCCGGGCAGGTCGGCATGACGCAGGACGGGCCAGGCCGCGCGCACCGACAGGGCCACCCCGGCGGCGGTCAACGCGAGGGCGAGCAGCCCGGTCGGGGTGAGCACCACCGCGTTCGACGAACCGAGGGGGACGAACGGGCCGCCGAGGGCGACACTCGTCACCAGCGCATCGGGCGCCCACAGCGTGAGGAAGAGGACGGCCAGACCGATTCCGAGCACAGCGGCGGAGACCCGGGCCGAGCGGGTATGCGGCGGCGGGCTCCCCCGCATCCGTCGCCCGACGACGAGGAGAGCGAGCGCGAGGACCAGCCCGGCGGCGGCGTTGAGCCAGAAGATCGCCCGCCACTGCGCGACCACGAGGATCGCCGCACCGAGGACCGGGCCGAGGACGGACCCGAGCTCCTGGACTGCCCCCACGACCCCCAGCGGTGTGCCGCGCCGTTCCACCGGCCACAGGTCGGCCACGAGCGCAAGGGTCGCCGGCACCAGGCCGCCACCCCCGATTCCCTGGACCACCCGGCCACCGACGAGGACGGGCAGGTCGGTCGCGAGCGCGGTGACGACCGACCCCACGACGAAGATCGCGAGACACAGCTGCAGGACGTGCTGTCGTGCAACCAGATCGGCGACCCGGCCGATGAGGGGAAGGATCGCGATGTAGCCCAGCAGGAAGCCGGAGATGATCGGGGTGGCCTTCTGCAGCGCGTCGATGGTGACGCCGACGCCGGCCATCATGTCGGTGAGGGCGAGGACGACGACATACGTGTCGGCGGCCGCGAGGGCGACGCCGACCGAGGCGATCGCGAGGATCGAGTGGGCCCGCCCACCGACGGGTCGCTGCGCGCTCATGGAGGCTGGACGCGAGGTGCGGTCAGGAGGTGGGAGCCTGCGTCGGCGCCTCGATGGGCACGACCTTGCCGTAGTCCGTCAGCAGCAGGGTGTAGACCGACTCCGTCCCCTCGTAGAACTCGCCCGTCATGGTCGCCTTGCGCAGCTCGTTGTCTGAGGTGAGCCCGTAGGTGACGTCGAAGGTCGTGTCGGGGCTCCCGAGGTGGAGCAGGGCCTGGACCTTGTCGCCAGGAAGAGTGCCATGGATCTCGGTGAGCACCTCGCGACCCTGGCGCACCGGTCCACCCCCCTCTGTGAGGTCGATCGTCGCCGCGAGAAGACTGGCGATCCCGGTGTCGGGAGCGAAGAAGCCCGTCGGGTTCGGGGCCCCGAGATCGGCGAGGTCCACGGGCTCGTAGTCCGGGGTGAAGAGCTTCATGTACGTGTCGTCGCCGATCGCGAGGATTCCGGCGTTGGCGGTGATCCCGCTGACCCGACCCTGGAACTCACCCTCGAACTTGATGGTATCGCCCTCGATCACACCGACCCCGGTCGCTGACTGGACGCCGTTGACGTTGCCCGGCACCCCGGTGCTCGTGAGCTCGATCGTGATCGCCTCGGCCTGCTCGATCGCTGCCTGCGCCTCGGCCAGCCGCTCCTGAGGGGTCGGCGCCTCCGGCTCCTCCGCCGCGTCGCCGGTGCACGCGGTGAGCGCGAGCAGCGCAGCGGTCAGGCCGGAGAGAAGGACGCGGGTCCCGGGGCGGCGGCGAGTGAGCATGGGCGTCATCGTACGCGCGCCGACCCCGGGGACACCGCTGGACGCACGGTGCCGGAGAGCCTGCTTCTCAGACGTTCACGTGCTCCGCCGCGACGAGCATCAGGCCCTCGTAGTCCGGGCTCTTGTCGATGGTCACGGTGTCGCCGTCGCGCACCTCGCCCGCGAGGACGGCCTTGGCGAGCCGGTCCCCGATCTCCTTCTGGACGAGTCGACGCAGCGGGCGGGCACCATAGGCCGGGTCGTAGCCGGCGATCGAGAGCCACTCCCGCGCGGCATCCGTCACCTCGAGGGTGATACGCCGGTCGTGGAGGCGTCCGGCGAACTCGCGCACCTGCAGGTCGACGATCTTGGCGAGCTCCTCGGAGGTGAGGGCGTCGAAGATGACGATCTCGTCGAGCCGGTTGAGGAACTCCGGCTTGAAGGCCGCGCGCACCGCACCCATGACCGCCTCCCGCTTGGCCTCCTCACTCATCAACGGGTCGATGAGGAACTGGCTGCCGAGGTTGGAGGTCATGACGAGGATGACGTTGCGGAAGTCCACCGTGCGGCCCTGGCCGTCGGTGAGCCGTCCGTCATCGAGCACCTGGAGCAGGATGTCGAAGGTCTCCGGGTGCGCCTTCTCGACCTCGTCGAGCAGGACGACGGAGTACGGACGCCGGCGCACGGCCTCGGTGAGCTGACCGCCCTCCTCGTACCCCACATACCCGGGCGGGGCACCGATGAGGCGAGCCACGGAGTGCCGCTCGGAGTACTCCGACATGTCGATCCGCACCATGGCGCGCTCGTCGTCGAAGAGGAAGTCCGCCAGCGACTTGGCGAGCTCTGTCTTGCCGACACCCGTCGGGCCGAGGAAGAGGAAGGACCCGGTCGGCCGGTTGGGGTCGGAGAGCCCGGCCCGCGACCGCCGCACGGCGTCCGAGACAGCCTGGACGGCAGCGGTCTGACCGATGAGGCGCGAGCCGATGATCGACTCCATCGCCATGAGCTTCTCCGTCTCGCCCTGCAGGAGGCGCCCGGCGGGGATGCCGGTCCATGCCGAGATGACCTCGGCGATGTCGTCCGCGGTCACGCGCTCCTTGACCATGGAGTGCTCGGAGCGGGCCCGCTCCTCCTCGTCGGCACGTGCGAGCTCCTGCTCCAGTGCGGGGATCTCGCCGTAGAGGAGCCGGCTGGCGGCCTCGTACTCACCCTCGCGCTGCAGGCGGTCGGCCTGGGTGCGCAGGTCGTCGAGCTGGGCACGCAGGTCACCGACCTTGTTCAGGCTCGCCTTCTCGGCCTCCCACCGGGCGGTGAGCTCGGCGAGCTCCTCGCGACGCTCGGCCAGGTCGGCGCGCAGCTTCTCGAGGCGCTCCCGGGAGGCCTCGTCGGTCTCCTGCGAGAGGTGCATCTCCTCCATGGTCAGCCGGTCGACGGTGCGCTGGAGCTCGTCGATCTCGACCGGGCTGGAGTCGATCTCCATCCGCAGCCGCGAGGCGGCCTCGTCGACGAGGTCGATGGCCTTGTCGGGGAGCTGGCGGCCGCTGATGTAGCGGTGCGAGAGCGATGCGGCAGCAACGAGGGCGGAGTCCTCGATCTCGACCTTGTGGTGCGCCTCGTAGCGCTCCTTGAGGCCGCGCAGGATGGCGATCGTGTCCTCGACCGAGGGCTCACCGACGAAGACCTGCTGGAAGCGGCGCTCGAGGGCCGCGTCCTTCTCGATGTGCTCGCGGTACTCGTCGAGCGTGGTGGCACCGACGAGGCGCAGCTCGCCTCGGGCGAGCATCGGCTTGAGCATGTTGCCGGCGTCCATGGCACCCTCGCCGGAGGCGCCGGCGCCGACCATGGTGTGCAGCTCGTCGATGAAGGTGATGATCTGGCCGTCGCTGGCCTTGATCTCCTCGAGGACGGCCTTGAGCCGCTCCTCGAACTCCCCGCGGTACTTCGCCCCGGCCACCATCGCGGGAAGGTCGAGGGCGATGAGCCTCTTGTCGCGCAGGCTCTCGGGCACGTCGCCGTCGACGATGCGCTGGGCGAGGCCCTCGACGACGGCGGTCTTGCCGACGCCGGGCTCACCGATGAGGACGGGGTTGTTCTTCGTGCGTCGCGAGAGGACCTGGACGACGCGACGGATCTCCGAGTCACGACCGATGACCGGGTCGAGCTTGCCGTCGCGGGCCATCTGGGTCAGGTCGGTGCCGTACTTCTCGAGCGCCTCGCCGACCTCCGCCGGGGTCTCCGAGGTGACCTTGCGCCCGCCCCGCATCTGGTCGATGGCCTTCTCCATGTCGGCGGCGCCGCGCTTCTCGACCGCGGCCAGGTGGCCCGTCTCAGCGAGGGCGAGCCAGAGCAGGTCGACGGCGAGGAAGCTGTCGCCCTTCGCACGCATGAGGGTGTTCGCTCGGTCCAGCACGGTCATCGCCTCGCGGCCGAACGTGGGACCCTGGGCGGCTCCGGAGGTCTTCGGCAGCGACCGGAGACGCGCGTCGGCCTGGGAGAGCACGTGCCCCACGCCGGTCCCGGCTGCGGCCAGGAGGGCGTCGGCCTGCGTGGTGTCGAGCTGCGCGAGAGCGCTGGTGATGTGGTCCGGGGTGATCTCCGGGTGACCGGCGCTCTGGGCGGCTCGCTGAGCGAGCGCGAGGGCCTCGGCCACCTTGTTCGTGGGCTTGAGCTCCATGGTGGTTCAGTTCTCCTAGTCGGTGACAGTGCGCGTAGTTGACAGCGCGTAGGTGACAGTGCGCGTTGCTGTCGCGGGTATGCGCGGTCGTGTCGCTGCGCGGGGTCCACAGAGGACAACTCGTCCAAAGTTGAGTCTATTCCACTCAAGTTGAGCAGTCACGCCACCTGGAGGGCGCCAGCTCGTCGGGCACGGATGACCCCGTTGTGAAGGAGCGACCGGGTTGTGAAGCAGCGACCGGGTTGCTCCACTGATGACCGCGAAATTGCCCGGTCACGCGGGCACAAGCCGGTCACGCGGGCACAAGCCGCACGACCGGCAGCAGCACCGCTCCCACACTCAGCAGGTGCTGGACAGGTCGCTCAGCAGGTCCGACGGCGTCGGGGTCTCGGTCGGGGAGTCGGTCGCGCCCGGTGTCGGGGTGTCGCGCTCGTCGGGCGTGCGCGACGGGGTCGGGCTCGCGGTGGGCGCGGGCGGCTTCGGGCGCAGCGCGTCCCGGACCATCGAGCGGATGAGCTCGAAGTCGGGGTTCGCGACGTTGATGACCTGGTTCGTCAACGGCAGCGACTGGAGGCGGCCGTCCTTCATCCGCAGGACGAGCTCGGCCCAGGCGCCGAGGTCGTCCGCGGGGATGTCGACCCGCACGTTGTCGGCGATGGTCTCGGCGAGCTGGGGGTAGCGCGCGAGCATCCGGAGGGGGTCGACCTGCTCGATGACGGCACCGATGACGCAGCGCTGCCGACGCATCCGTGAGAAGTCGTCGGTCGTCGCACGCGAGCGGGCGTACCAGAGGGCGTGGTAGCCGTCCATGTGCTGCCTGCCGGGCTCGATCCACCCGTTGATCCCGACGATCTGCCCATTGACCACCTTGCCGCCGATCGGCACCCTCTCGGTCGCGTTGATGGTCACCCCACCCATGGCGTCGACGAGCTGCTGGAAGCCCTGGAGGTCCACGAGAACGGTGTCGTCGATAGTCAGTCCGGTGATCTCGGAGACCACGTCCCGGGTCGTGGTCAGGCCCGGGCTCGGGTCACCGGGGAAGAGGTCCGGCCGGTCCTCGGCGAGGGTCCACACCGCGTTGAGCAGGCACTCGCTGCCGCAGTCGTAGCCGAAGGGGAAGATCTCGCTGAACGGGTTGGTCGCCGGGAAGGGAACCCGCTGAAGGTTACGTGGGAGGCCGAAGAAGACCGTGTCACCGGAGGCGGTGTCGATGCTCGCCACCATGATCGAGTCCGGCCGCACCCCTTCTCGGTCCGGCCCGTGGTCGGAGCCGAGGAGGAGGAGGTTGACCCGCGGGTGATCCCGCCACGGGTCGGGACCCTCGACCGTCACCGGCTCCCGTTCGGTGTCGGTGACGACCGCCTTGATCGTCTCGCGCTGGATGTCGATCCCGGTCATGGCGAATCCCGCCGGGACCAGCACGACGAGGCACATCAGCGCGGTGAACAGGGTGAGCAGACCACGGTCCAGCCAGCCGGCCTGCCGAGGCCGGGTGGCCCACGCTGTGGCGATGATGCCCAGGACCCAGACGAGCGCGAGACCCGCGATCGTCCCCAGCACGATGGCCAGCTTGCGCCGGTCGACGCCGATCTGGAGGACCGAGCCGAGCGCGCCGTCCTGCACGACGCGGTAGCCGAGGTAGCCCAGGGGGACGAGGAACACCAGCACGATGAGCGAGGCGAGCCACGGGTTGACGCGGAAGAGTCCGACTCCGGGGAGCACCGTGGACAGCGCCGTCGCGCGGTAGGAGCTGCGAAGCTCCCGCTTCCTCCTCGCCCGCTCTGCCGAACGGGTCGCGCCACCGACGGGTCGGCGGTGGGACGGCGCGGACTCGGCCACAGACACCTCCTCGCTCGGGGCAGGACGGGACGTCCCGTCGAACCTGGCGTCGATCAGGACACGGCGTCGATCAGGACGGACTCGGTCATGAACGGCGCAGGGGCGGCACGGACCGCCGGCAGAGCCGGGGCGGTGCCGTTTTCCCAGAGCACTATGACACGACCCTGCGCACAACGAGGGCGGAAGCGAAAAGGTGCCGCACAGGTCACGAGCCTCCGGGGTTGATGGTGTTGGATCGGGTCATGTCCACCGCCATCCCTGCTGACCTCGCGATCGCGCGCGCAGCCTCCCTGCACCCGATCGCCGACGTCGCCGCCGCCGCAGGTATCCACGAGGACCACGTCGAGCCCTACGGCCGGCACGTCGCGAAGATCGACCTGGCGGCGATCGACGCCCTCGCGGACCGCCCAGCCGCCAAGTATGTGGTGGTCACCGCGATCACGCCCACTCCCCTGGGAGAGGGCAAGACCGCCACCGCCGTCGGCCTCGCGCAGGGTCTCGGCCGGCTCGGTCACCGCACGATGCTCACCCTGCGACAGCCGTCGATGGGACCCACCTTCGGGATCAAGGGCGGCGCGGCCGGCGGCGGCTACAGCCAGATCGTGCCGATGGAGAACCTCAACCTCCACCTCACCGGCGACTTCCATGCCGTGACCGCGGCGCACAACCTCCTCGCCGCCATCCTCGACAACCACCTCCACCACGGGAACGACCTCGACATCGAGCCGCACTCGATCACCTGGCGGCGGGTGCTGGACGTCAACGACCGCGCACTGCGCAACCTCGTCATCGGCCTCGGCGCCAAGATCGACGGAGTCCCCCGGCAGAGCGGCTTCGACATCACCGCGGCGAGCGAGGTCATGGTCATCCTGACCCTCTCGACCTCGCTGCGCGACCTGCGCTCGCGACTGGGTCGGATCGTCGTCGGCTACACCCGGGCCGGTGAGCCGGTGACCGCGGAGGACCTGCAGGCGGCCGGGGCCATGGCGGTCATCCTCAAGGACGCCCTCAAGCCCAACCTCATGCAGACGCTCGAGAACACCCCGGCCCTCATCCATGCCGGCCCGTTCGGCAACATCGCCACCGGCAGCTCGTCGGTCGTCGCCGACTACCTCGGGATCCGCACCGCCGACTACGTCATCACCGAGGCCGGCTTCGGCGCCGACATGGGCTGCGAGCGCTTCGTCAACGTCAAGTGCCGGGTGTCGGGGGTCGTCCCCGCCGCGGCCGTCGTCGTGACCGTGCGCGCCCTCAAGACACACTCCGGACGGTATGGGGTGGCCGCCGGCCGCCCGCTGCCTCCCGAGATGCTCGCCGAGTGTCCCGAGGACGTGCGCGCCGGCGCGGCGAACCTGCGCAAGCACCTGCAGATCGTGCGCTCCTTCGGGATGCAGCCGGTGGTCGCCATCAACGCGTTCCCGACCGACCACGACAGCGAGCACGCTGTCATCCGCGAGATCGCCGAGGAGGACGGTGCCCTCGTTGCCGTGGCGACCCATGTCGCCGAGGGTGGGCCGGGAGCGACCGATCTGGCGCAGGCCGTCATCGAGGCCTGTAGCCGGCCGACGTCGTTCACCCCGACCTACGAGCTGAGCGAGCCGCTCCTGTCGAAGCTGACGAGCGTCGCCACGAAGGTCTACGGAGCCGACGGCGTCGACGTCAGCCCGCCCGCGGCGAAGGAGCTGGCTCGGCTGGAGTCGCTCGGCTTCGGCGAGCTGCCGGTCGTCATCGCCAAGACCCACCTGTCGATCTCATCGGACCCGTCCCTCAAGGGCGCGCCCACCGGCTGGCGGCTGCCGGTCCGGGAGATCCGACTCGCGGCCGGCGCCGGCTATGTCTATGCGATCGCCGGCGACATGCGGACCATGCCGGGTCTCTCGAAGCGCCCTGCCGCCCACCGGATCGACCTCGACGAGGACGGCAACGTCGTCGGTCTGTTCTGACTGATCCAGCAGCTCAGTCGTCCGGCTTGTCGTACCAGCCGTCGTGCTCCT
>Ga0123334_1003724_pt1 | contig 16178 bp, 11 predicted proteins | sample BiotimSIPDNA_FD_89706 | JGI IMG/M metagenome (GOLD analysis project Ga0123334, IMG submission 89706) | Anaerobic biogas reactor microbial communites from Washington, USA - Biogas_R1 time_0 SIP DNA | ecosystem: Engineered > Bioreactor > Anaerobic > Unclassified | place: Washington, USA... | reverse complement strand
TGGGGTAGTGGAATAGAAGTTCCCTCGGACGATATGGACTTTTTCGCCTTGAAAGACGTGCCTCACGGCCAATTGGTTGAAACCTATTACTACGCCAAATCCAGCAGCAGCAATCGCCGGGTGTACATTTACCTGCCGCCGGGCTACGATAAGGATCCTTCGCAAAAGTACCCTGTTTTGTACTTGCAGCACGGTATGGGTGAAAATGAAACAGGGTGGGGTAGTCAAGGCTATACAGCCTTGATCATGGACAACCTGCTGGCCGAAGGCAAAGCCAAACCCTTTATCATCGTGATGGAAAACAGCAGTGTCAATTTCGGCCCTGGTGGGCGTCCCGCTCGTCCTGCTCCCGGTCAAGCGGCCCCTGCCAACCAGGAACGTCCCAATTTTGCCGCAGAATTTGAACGCCTGCTCCTGAATGATTTGATTCCTTTTGTTGAGGCCAATTACCGGGTCATCCCCAACCAGGCCAACAGAGCCATGGCTGGCTTATCGATGGGAGGGATGCAAACCCGTCTGATTGTGATGGCCAATCCTTCGCTCTTTTCCCATATCGGGATGTTCAGCAGTGGCACGTTCACGCCAACGGACATCAAGGATATCGATGCCTTCAAGCCCTCCGTCAAGTTGGTTTTCATGAGTTTTGGCGGTCGTGAGCGTGGCGCTTCCCGTATTGGTGAGGCTGCTGAAGCATGGAACCAAATCGGCATCAAGGGCGTGGCCTATGTTTCGCCTGAAACGGCTCATGAATGGCATTCCTGGCGACGCAGCCTGTACCAGTTTGCGCAGTTGTTATTCAAGTAATACTGTTCAAATAATATAAAAAAACCGCCCCCTTCAACTAGAGAGGGGCGGTTCTATATTTGTGAGAGGAGACCGGTTTAATATTCCTGCCAGCTCTTGATTTGGATGTCGGTTTCTGCCATGTGGCAGAAGGCTTCGATGAAGGCACTGGCCAAGCGGGAGTTGGTGATCAAGGGAACGTTGTGGTCGATGGCTGCGCGACGGATCTTGAAGCCGTTGGTCAGTTCCCGTTTGGAAAGGTTTTTCGGGATGTTGATGACCAGGTCGAAGCGATGCTTGGCAATCAGTTCCATGATGTTTTCACCTTGACCAGAACCATCAGGCCAGGAAACTTCGGTCGCAGTCACGCCGTTTTCAGCCAGGAAGGAGCAAGTGCCAGAGGTGGCGTACAGGGCATAGCCCTTTTCCTGCAGCAAGCGGGCGCTGTCAAGCAAGTCTACCTTAGATTTGGCTGCTCCCGATGAAATCATCACGCCCTTTTCGGGGCTTGGGATATCAATACCTGTAGCAATCATAGCCGAAAGCAGGGCTTCGTTGAAATCATCACCGATACAACCTACTTCGCCGGTTGAGGCCATGTCGACGCCCAAAACGGGGTCGGCCAGGTGGAGGCGGGAGAAGGAGAATTGGGATGCCTTGATGCCGATGCGTTCGATGTCGAAAGCCGAGCTGTCCACCTTGTCATAAGGTGCATCGAGCATAATGCGGGTGGCCGTTTCGATGAAGTTGCGTTTGAGCACCTTGGAAACGAAGGGGAAGCTGCGTGAGGCCCTCAGGTTGCACTCAATCACCTTGACCTCGTTGTTCTTGGCCAGGTACTGAATGTTGAAGGGACCGCTGATGTTGAGTTCCTTGGCAATCTTGCGGCTGATTTTCTTGATGCGGCGGGCCGTTTCAAAGTAGATCTTCTGGACGGGGAAAACCAGGGTGGCGTCACCGGAGTGTACCCCGGCAAATTCGATGTGCTCGGAAATGGCGTATTCCACCACTTCGCCGTTGTGAGCCACAGCGTCGAATTCGATTTCCTTGGCATTTTGCAAGAAGCGCGATACGACCACAGGGAATTCCTTTGAAACGTTTTTTGCCATTCGCAAGAACTCTTCGAGTTCGTCGTCGCTGTAGCAAACGTTCATGGCAGCACCGGACAACACATAGGAAGGACGTACCAATACGGGGTAGCCCACGTTGTCAACAAAGGATTGGATATCTTCCATGCTGGTCAGTTCCCGCCATTCAGGCTGGTCGATGCCCAGGGTATCCAGCATGCTGGAGAATTTGTGCCTGTTTTCTGCCTTGTCGATAGACAGGGGAGAGGTGCCCAGGATGGGTACAGCCTGGCGGTGTAACTTCATGGCCAGGTTGTTGGGTATCTGTCCGCCAACGGAGACAATCACGCCTCTGGCTTGTTCCAGGTCAACCACGTCGAGCACCCTTTCAAAGGAGAGTTCGTCGAAGTAGAGGCGGTCGCACATGTCGTAGTCGGTGGAAACCGTTTCAGGGTTGTAGTTGATCATGATCGACTTGTACCCCAATTTGCGGGCCGTTTGCACGGCGTTGACCGAACACCAGTCGAATTCCACCGAGCTGCCGATGCGGTAAGCACCTGAACCCAGCACAATGACTGACTTTTCGTTTTTGTAATAGGGTACGTCGTGATCGGAACCGTCGTAGGTCAGGTAGAGGTAGTTGGTCAGGTCGGGGTGTTCCGAAGCGATTGTGTTGATGCGTTTGACTGAGGGAAGGATGCCCAACTTCTTGCGGTGAGCGCGTACGCGGAGCAGATCCTTTTCCATATTGCCGGAGGGACGTTCAACAAAACGGGCAATCTGGAAATCGGAGAAACCAAGGCGCTTGGCTTCTTTCAGCACGTCAGCGGGCAGGTCTTCAATGTGCTGGTAGCCACCAAGGACTTTCGAATAGTCGAAGATATTTTTGAGTTTGCCCAGGAACCAGGGATCAATCTTGGTCAATTCATAGATACGGTCGATGGTATAGCCGGCTTCAAACGCCTCTGCTATGGCAAACATGCGCAGGTCGGTGGGTTTTGAAAGCTCGGTGTCCAGGTCTCTGAACGTCAGGCCGTCGTTGCCGACAAAACCGTGCATGCCCTGGCCTATCATACGCAGGCCTTTCTGGATGATTTCCTCGAACGATTTGCCGATGGACATGATTTCGCCCACCGATTTCATCGATGAGCCGATTTCGCGGGATACGCCGACAAACTTCGACAAATCCCAGCGAGGTATTTTACAAATGATGTAGTCTAATTGAGGAGCGACATAGGCGGAGTTGGTCGTACCCATCTCGCCGATTTCGTCGAGGCCGTAACCCAGGGCCAGTTTGGCGGCGACAAAAGCCAGGGGGTAGCCGGTGGCTTTGGAAGCCAGGGCTGAAGAACGGCTCAAGCGGGCATTGACCTCGATGACGCGGTAGTCGTTGGTCTCTGCGTTGAAGGCGTATTGGATATTGCACTCGCCCACGATGCCCAGGTGACGGATACACTTGGTGGAGAGGTTGACGAGCAAATCAATTTGCTCTTGGTTGAGTGAGCAGGTAGGAGCCACCACGATGGATTCACCGGTGTGAATACCCAGGGGGTCGACGTTTTCCATATTGGCCACCGTAAAACAGTGGTCGTTTTTATCACGGATCACTTCAAACTCGATTTCCTTCCATCCTTTGAGGGATTCTTCCACCAGAATCTGGGGAGCGAATGATAGGGAGTTTTCGGCCAACTTCAGGAATTGTTCCAGGTTCTCAGCGATACCACTGCCCATTCCTCCCAGCACATAGGCCGAGCGGACCATGACGGGGAAACCGATGGTGTCGGCGGCTTTGATGGCGTCTTCGATGGTGGTGACAGCTTGGCTGACAGGTGTCTTGATGTCGGCTTCCGCCAGTTTCTTGACGAAAAGGTCGCGGTCTTCGGTGTACATGATGGCCTCAACGGAGGTGCCAAGCACTTGTACGCTGTACTGTTGCAATATGCCCTTCTGGTAGAGTTCGGTTCCGCAATTCAAGGCTGTCTGACCACCGAATGCCAGCAAGATACCATCAGGTTTTTCCTTTTTAATGATTTCTTCCACAAAATAGGGGGTGATGGGCAGGAAATACACCGTGTCGGCAATGCCTTCAGACGTTTGGATGGTGGCGATGTTGGGATTGATGAGGACCGAACGGATACCTTCTTCGCGTAAGGCTTTGAGCGCTTGGGAGCCTGAATAATCAAATTCGCCTGCCTGTCCGATTTTAAGCGCACCTGACCCTAAGACCAGGACTTTGTGGATGACTTTCTGCATAAAAATACATGTTTTTAGGGGGTCAGAATCTGCGGTGATCACCACCGCTTGAAATCGGCTGCAAAGAAAGTGAAAAAGCGCGAAAACTCAAAGTCTGAACGCGTTCAACCGCTAAAAATCAGTCACCCTGGCTGAAGAATCACTCATTATCACTTGATCTGACGCTATTACTTGATATTCGCTGCGTTATTGGAGTATTTTTGCATTCTTATGGATAATTGTTGCACGTCCCGCATCGTCAAATAAAATAAATTCGGGCGACGTTATTTTTACGTTGATTCAAACCAACAAAACCGAATACTGACAAGACCATGGAACACATCACCACTGCTGAAGTACTGGAATGGGCCAGTGATTTCTTACGCAAAGCCGAACAAGAAATTTCTGCCGATGAACGGAAGGAACAAAAAAAGTACGCTATTCTGATTCAGAATCCCAATGACAAAACGCTCTTGTCAAAAATGTTGGATGAGTCTTCCCAAATCAGAGACAGCCGTAAGCTGGCCAAGCGAATGAAACTACTCATTGAGCAGTACGGCGTTCCTTCTTTTTTCAGCTCGACCGATGCATTCCTGCTCAAACTCTTCACCGCGTTTGGGTATTGGTTTGATTTCATTTCCGTTCCCATTTTCAAGTACCGTTTACGTGCCGATACATCCAAGGTCATCATCAATGAAAAAGCCTCCTTGCTGAACAAACATTTGTCTACCCGGCAAAGTGAGCGCATTGGGCAGAATGTCAATCTGCTGGGAGAGGTGGTGCTGGGAGACGGCGAGGCCGATCACCGTTATCAGCATTACCTGGAAGCGTTGAAAGATCCAAAGATCAACTACATATCCATCAAGATTTCCGGCATCTATGCTCAGATCAATCCCCTGAATTACGCCCAGAACAAAGTTGACCTTTGCGAACGGCTGGCTACCATCTACCGTCAGGCCATCCAATATCCCTTCGTGGACGAGCAGGGTGTGTCCACCCCTAAGTTTGTCAACCTGGACATGGAAGAATACAAAGACACGGAACTGACATTGGATGTGTTCAAGACCGTGCTTTCCCAGCCCGAATTCAAACAGTACACCGCCGGTATCGTGGTGCAGGCTTACTTGCCTGATGCTTGGTTGTTCCAAAGTGAATTGTTGGAATTTGCCCACAAGCGGGTGGCCGAGGGTGGAGCGCCGTTGAAGATGCGCCTGGTCAAGGGAGCCAACCTTCAGATGGAAAGCATCGTTTCTTCGCTCAAAGGTTGGACCAATCCGGTGTTAAGCAGTAAGGTGGAGGTAGATGCCAATTACCTGCATGTGTTGGACAGAGGCATGTTGCCTGAAAACGCCAAAGTGCTGCACCTGGGCGTGGCCTCTCACAACTTTTTCAGCATAGGGTATGCCTACCTGCTGAGTCAGAAAAACAACGTGGCCGACTACGTAACATTTGAAATGTTGGAAGGTATGGCCAACCACCTGCCACGCGTGTTCCGTCACCTAGACAGGCAGATTATTCTCTACACGCCCGTTGTCAAGAACGAACACTTCCTCAACGCTGTGTCTTACCTGGTGCGTCGCATGGACGAGAACACGGGCAAGGAAAATTTTCTGAGCTATTCCTTCAACCTGACCTACGACAGCAAGCAATGGAATTACCTGAAAGGCCAATTTTTGGAAGCGTATGCCCTGAAAGACAGCATGGAAGGGCGTGTCTTCAGACAGCAGGACAGGCGCTTGCCTCAACAGCCGCCTATTGACGACTTGACGACCTTCAAAAATGAACCGGACACCAACTTTGACCTGAAAGCCAACCGACTTTGGGCCGATGATATCCGCAAAAACTGGATGAAGCATCCGGGCGGTACTCCCTATCAGATACCCATTCAAGTGGCCGATAAGACATATACTTCGGCCAAAACACATCGTTACCTGGATAGAAGCCAGGCCGGGGAGGTCTGTGTCTGTGAAGCCAGCTTGTCCAATCAGGAGCAAGTGGAAGCCATCGTGGCTGCGGCTGTGGCCGATGCCTCGGGTTGGCGTGCCACCCCGCTGGAGGAACGTAACCGCATCCTGCACGCTGTTGCCATGAACCTGAGCAACAGCCGTGGCAACCTGATCGGATGCATGTCGGCCATCACCGGCAAAACCTTCCTGGAGGGCGATGTGGAAGTGTCCGAAGCCATCGATTTCTGCCGTTTCTACCCCATCAGTATGCATACCTTCGAGGAACTGAAGACGGTCAGTGTCAAGGCCAAAGGGGTCATTCTGGTGATACCGCCCTGGAATTTTCCGCTGGCTATACCGGTAGGAGGGGTAGCCGCCGCCCTGTCATCCGGCAACAGTGTCATACTGAAACCAGCCACGGTAGCGTTACCGGTAGCCTGGGAATTTGCTCAATGCTTCTGGCAGGCCGGTGTGCCCAAAGATGCCCTGCAAGTGGTCTGCACCGATGGACGAGAGCCCTTGAATTTTTTAACCAAGCATCAGGCCATCCGCCACATCATCCTGACCGGCGGTACTGATACTGCTTTCCGCTTGTTGAAAAACAATCCCACCTGCCCCTTGTCGGCCGAAACCGGTGGTAAGAATGCCATCATCCTGACAGCCAGTGGTGACAGGGATCATGCCATTCAGAATGTTGTGACTTCGGCCTTTGGCAATGCCGGCCAGAAATGTTCGGCTTGCTCGTTGTTCCTGGTGGAAAAGTCGGTATACAACGACCCGGATTTCAAAGTTAAGCTGCACGACGCTGTCACCAGCCTTCAGACAGGTAGTGTTTGGAGAGGAGGTACCATCGTTGGGCCGATGATTACCAATGATAACGACAAATTGTTGCAGGCCATCGAACACCTGGAACCCGGTGAAAGTTGGTTGGTGGCACCGGAATTTGTGGATGAACAACGCTACATACTGAAACCTTGTGTGAAATGGGGCGTCAAACCGGATAGCTACACTTTCAAGACCGAACTGTTTGCCCCCTTGTTGGCTGTGGTTTGCATAGAAAACCTGGAGGAAGGTGTTCGTTTGATGAACGCCTCCGAATATGGGCTGACGGCTGGTTTGCAAAGTTTGGACGAAAAAGAACAAGCGTATTGGAAAAGGCGGATTCAAGCCGGCAATCTTTATATCAACAGGGGCATTACTGGTGCCATTGTAAACCGTCAACCCTTCGGTGGCATGAAGCGTTCGGCTTTTGGTGGAGGCATCAAGGCCGGTGGTCCCAATTATGTGTCTTGCTTTTTGGACGTTGAGGAGTTGCCGTTCGCAAGCGCCAATCTGACCAAAAGGGGGGGCGATGCCTTGGTTGGCCTGCTGGATTTGATAGACTTCCTTCGCAAACAGGCTGAACCCAAGTTGAGGTCACGTGTGTACAAGGCCATCAATAGCTATGCTGATCAATTTGACAAGGTATTTTCGGTTGAAAAAGATATCAATCTACTTATGGGAGAACGCAACACCTTCAGGTACGTGTCGGTTTCGCAGATGGTGCTTCGTCTTTTGCCCACCGATACGTTGGAAGATGCCCTCCTGGTCATGCTGGCCTCTGCAACAGCCAGGACGCCCATGGCTTTGAGTATGCAACCTGGAGATGACAAATACTTGCCACTACGAACCATTTATGGCAGGGATGTCAAATTTGTGGAAGAATCGGATGAGGCCTTCCTGGCTTCCATGGCTTCCTATGAGCGCATCCGTACTTGTTCGCCTGATCTGCCCTTAACTTACTACGAGAAGGCAGCCGAATTGGGCGTGTACATAGCCAACGCTAAACCAGTGGTGGAAGGTCGATTGGAATTGCTCCATTACCTGAAGGAACAAAGCATTGCTTTCGAGTATCACCGCTACGGCAGTATCACCGAGGAGAAGGGGGATGGCATCCTTCTTTTCTGAGAAAAAAGGATGCCATCCCTTAGAAAAAGCTGTTAAAAAAGCGCCACTAAGCTTTTTTCTTCCTTCTAAACGCTCCAACCAACGCGGCCAGGATAAGTATCCCCGTTAGGGCGAATGCCCAGGTGTTGGCCTTCCTTGACTTGGCTTCCAGGGTCAGCCCGTCCAGCATCAAACGGTCGGCTGTCAGTCGCCAGGTAACACCTTCCTCGGTCACCAGACCATGGGTAGGGGTGGCCGTCAGTCGCCCTGGCATCCTGAGCCTGTAGGTATACGAGTCAGCCATCATGGCGATGAATGGTTTGTTTTCAAGTATGCTGTCAAAGAGTGTGTCTTTTTGCTCATCCAAGATGGAGTAGGCTGTTGTTTTGAAAAAGCGGTTCAACGCATCGGCGATGTCAAAATTGGGATTGCCATCAATTTCTTTTGCGTACAGGCTGTCTTTCAGGCTGATGAATACGTCTTTATCAACAGGGGCGTTCGGTATCAGTTCGTAATGGGCGTAGACACTGTCACAGCATTCATACCATAGATTCTTAGCCAACCAATGGTTGAACTTACTTTCAATATCACCCGCGAAATCCCTGATTTCAAAGCCGTTCATGCCTGTTAATAAGGTGTGGTCGCCCTTGAACCAGAAGCGAGCTTCCTCCGGTTTCATGAAGTCCTGTATGGGCAATTGGAAACCGGAGGCTAGCACTGGATAGGTTTCGGTGTACACATAGTACGTATAAAACCAACGAAAGCGTTTCTGCAACCGATGCGTGACGGATAGCTGGTTCCAGGGATTGTCGTCAGCGAAACGAAAGGCTGTGTCCAAGGCTTCCACACTCGGAAACGTCTTGCTCACAAAAAGGCGTACAGGCTCTCCCTTACTCACTTTCAGGACGGAATCATAGCCGTTGCTTTCAAACGGTTGTCTTTCACCAATGGAATCATCCTGGGTTGACCACGTGACCGACCAGGTGACGTCGGGTAATATGGGTAATTTGCTGATCAGTTTTTTAGTCAGACCGATCTGTTCGCCGGTGTCGGGTTTCAGGCTGTTCGAATCGGCGTTCAGACTGAATTCTCTGTAGCAAGTTCCGTCAGCGTTAACGACGGTGAGCATATCGTGTGGGGTGGAATCGATGCATGAGATGGCTAGCATGCTCCAAACGCTCAGTACAAAAAGGGCAGGGGTAGTTTTCATAACTGTCGTTTTTAAAGTCGGTTGATACGTTGATTGGTTTTACGGAAGGCACGGTTGGCTTCTTCGTTCTGTTGCTGTTTGAGCAAACGCTCAGTCGGTGATTTGGCGGTAGACAACCCGTTTTTTGATGTGTAACCTGACAGCAGCAAGGCTTTGGATTCAACGGGTTGGGGATTTTCGAGGGTTGGATTGTTCACTTCAAGCATCCATACGGCTCCCAGCAGACAGGCGGCGGCAAGGAGGGAGGGGTTCAAGGGGTATCTCAAGGACTGCCAATGCTGACGGGATGGTCCTTTTTGAAAAGACATCCGTAGAGGCAACGCCGTCTCCTCTTCATCCAGGACTGGTTGGGCTTCACGCATCCTTTCAATCCATTGTTCGAGTTGAGCATCGGCGGCAGCCTCAAGGACGGCCCGATCATTGGTGCTGGTTTTATTTCGGTTGGAATGCATGGTATATGGGTCTTTAGCCGTTATTTCACGGTGTTCATCAAATGGTTTCTGAGTTTCTTTTTTGCTTGACAGAGGTTGCTTTTTATCTGGTCGCCCGTCAAGCCTGTCATGGTGGTCAACTGTACAGTGTCCAGTTGTTCAATTTCCTTGAGTACGAAGACCAGGCGCTGTTTGGGTGATAATTTGTCCAATAGCCGGTTCAGTTCGGCAGCCAGTTCCTTGTTTACATACGCATCTTCAGGTGTCGTTCCTGTCCCCCTGGTGATAACCTTGTCGAGGGAAACTTTCCGTAGGCGGTACCTCAGCGACTGCAACACATCGTAGCAGTGATGGCTGATGACAGCAAACAACCACGCTTCAAATGAACGATCCGGATCGAAGGAGTCCAGTTTTTGCCAGACCTTCAACAGCGTTTCCTGAACGGCGTCTTTGGCTTCTTCGGTGTTGCCTAATAGCCTGAAGGCCACTCTGAACAAAGGCTGCTGGTAGGGCTTGATCAGCGCGCTGAACGCTGCGGCGTCACCCTGTCTGCTTTGTTCAAGCAGTGTATGTTCCAATGCCTGGTCCATGGTCGTTTTATAGCTAATACGAAGAAGTCGCCTGATTGTAAAAAAATATACCCGATATTTTTAAACCATTTACCGTGGTGGTTGTTACATGGACAAATTAACGTAAAAAGTTGCAGCTGAAAACGGATATGTCGACCGTTTATCAAAAAATCGGAGGATATGTTAACACTATCATTCCTTTTGGTATATTTGTGAACCGTCTTGATGCTACAAACCAATACCACATTCCACTTTGTATGGCTAAACAGCTTGATTTGTACGACCGGACTTGCCTGACCATTTCGCGTCAAGTGACGAAAGCCTATAGCACGTCCTTTTACACAGCTTCAAAGCTGTTCAGCCCGTCCATCAGGCAAGCCATTTGGTCTTTATACGGCTTTGTGCGGTTGGCAGACGAGATTGTGGATACCTTCGATCACATCGATCAGGAAGTTCAATTGGACAAGTTTACCGCCGATTATGAGGAGGCCATGCGGCAAGGACTCAGCATCAACCCAATACTACATGCCTTTCAACAGACGGTCAAGACCTATCACATCCCCGAAGACTACATCAAGGCCTTTCTAGACAGTATGCGGCTTGATCTGCACAAAAAAGACTACATCAACGATGAGGAAACGGCTGCCTACATCTACGGCTCAGCCGACGTGGTGGGGTTGATGTGCCTGACCATTTTCTGCAACGGAGATAAAACCTTATTTGATCAATTGGAGGAACCAGCCCGACGGTTGGGGTCTGCCTTTCAAAAAGTCAATTTTTTACGTGACCTGAAAACGGACAGTTTGGATCTGGGTCGGAACTATTTCTCGGCTGTGGCGGGTAAAACGCTGGACAACAAGCTGAAAAAAGAACTGGAGGCCGATATCAGACGCGACTTTGAAGCGGCCAGACAAGGGCTTGTTAAGTTGCCCAGAGGGGCCAGTCTGGCGGTAAAGGTGGCCTATGAATACTACCTGACCTTGCTTGCTGCCATCGAACGCACCGATTCCGAACGCTTGCTCAACGAGCGCATACGGGTAACCAACGTCCGCAAATCATTGATATTGATACGTTGTTGCCTGTCTCATCAACTTAAACGCAACTGATATGGAGGATCATGTCATCCTTGTTGATACCGATGATAACCCCATCGGCACGCTGGAGAAGCAGGCTGCTCATCTGGAAGCCCGCTTGCATAGGGCTATTTCTGTCTTTGTTTTCAATAGTGAAGGGGAATGGTTGCTGCAACAACGAGCTGACACCAAGTATCATTCAAACAGCCTATGGTCGAACACCTGTTGCACGCATCCGTTGCCGGGGGAAAGCAATCCTACCGCCGCTCATCGGCGGATGGCCCAGGAAATGGGTTTGCAATGTCCCCTGAAGGAAGTCTTCCATTTTCAGTATAAGGAAGCATTGGACAATAACCTGACCGAGCATGAAATCGACCATGTCTTTATTGGTTTTTCCGATGATTTGCCTGTTATCAATCCAGAAGAAGTGAAGGCCTTCAGGTACGTGGATTATGCTTCTTTAATCCATGACCTGGCCTTGAATCCCGACCGTTATACAGTGTGGTTTCGCCATATCGTACAACGGGTACACGATGCTTTTCTAAACCGTGGACTGATTACCGAATGAAGCGTATCTTCAGCAACCTGGATCTGAATAAGGTCACCCGCTTCCTGATTTCCTTTTATGTGATAGGCGTAATAGGGATGGCGTTACCGTGGACATCGGCTGTCTTCCGCTTTCTCACGCCCTTTTCGCTGCTGATGTGTTTCGGATTGCTGGCCTATTTTCACGAAAGTAAACCAACGACCCGCAGTTGGCTGCTGTACCTGCTGGTGATGGTGGTGGGGTATGCTGCCGAAGTCATCGGGGTAGCTACTGGTATCGTATTTGGAGCCTATGAATATGGTCAAGGGTTGGGCGTTAAAGTGCTGGACGTTCCCTTGATATTGGGCCCCAACTGGCTCTTCCTGGTCTATGCGTCGAGTCGGGTGGCTGATGGCCTTTTGAGCCATAAGCCGTTCAATCAAACGAACAAACCCATCGCGAAGGCCTACCTCGGCGTACTCCAGATTATACTCGGTTCCCTGGTCATGGTGGCCTACGACCTTATTGCCGAACAGGTGGCCCCCAAACTTGACCTTTGGACGTTTGAGGCCGAATCAGTACCCTTGCAGAATTATCTGGCCTGGTTTGGTTTGGCCGTGATTTTTCATACCCTGTTTCGCCTTTTCAAGGTGCCAACCGGTAATCCCTTGTCGACAAGGCTTTTGCTACTTCAGGCCCTCTTTTTTGTTGTCCTGGCCTTGTTGCTCTGATCTTTCCACACAACCGAACCTTCAAACACCCCTCCCTGTCCAACACGCCGTCATGATCAAGGCCAGCCATCACCCCCTCGTTTACCCCTTTTTCCTGTGGTACAGCCGCCGGCTCATCAGGCGTCATTTCGACCGGGTCAATGTGGTGGGGGATGCACTCCCCACCAAGGGGGCCATTTTGCTATTGGCCAACCACATTAGCTGGTGGGACGGCTTCTGGGTGGCTTTTTTAAATACAAAACACTTCGGACGCCTGTTCCACGTCATGATGACGGAAGAGCAGCTGCGCAAGCACCCTTACTTCAGCCGCTGCGGGGCTTTTTCCATCCGGAAGGGGCATCGTTCCCAGGTGGAAAGCCTGGCATACGCGGCCAGTTTGTTGGACGTTCCGACCAGCCTGGTGTTGCTTTTTCCGCAGGGTGTCATTCATTCGCTCTACCAAGCTCCCCTACATTTTGAAAGAGGGGTGAGGCAGGTGTTGGCCAAAGCGGCCGTCACTGACTGCCATGTGGTGTTTCTACTCAGTCTGCCCGATTACCTGGCCACCAGGAAGCCCAGCCTGACCCTCTATTACGAGCGGTACGCCGGCCCTTGCGACAACCTGGAACAGGTGGAAACTGCCTATCAGGCCTTTCAAACCCGATGTCTCACCCGTCAATCCCTCCTGGTCGAATGATGGAAATCCTCTGTTGGTTGGCCTTGTCGGTAGCCCTGATACGATTGATGGTGGCCTTGACAAATTTCCTGTTCAGGCAGCCCTTGTCCAAGGTGCTACCTGTCGGTGAAGATACGTTGGTCAGCTTGATTGTACCGGCCAGGAACGAAGCGGCCAATCTGGGAGCTTTGTTGAACGACCTACGCTCACAGCAAGGAGTCAGGGTGGAAATCATCGTATTCGACGACGAGTCCACCGATGCGACCGCCGATATCGTCAAGACCGCGGCGGCCGCTGATGCCCGCATCCGATTACTATCATCCACAGGATTGCCCCCAGGTTGGCTGGGCAAAAACTACGCCTGCCACGAAGCAGCCCTTCAGGCCCAAGGCGATTACTTGCTTTTTGTCGATGCTGACGTGAACCTGGGTCCCACGTTGGTAGCCAGAGCTGTCGATTATGCGAAACGAAATCACCTGAGCCTGCTGTCCATTTTTCCCAGGCAACGTTGTGAAACATTGGGTGAACAACTCACGGTGCCTTTGATGAACCTTATCTTGCTCAGCCTCTTACCACTGCTGTTAATCCGACGCAGCCGCTGGCCGGTGTTTTCAGCGGCCAACGGTCAGTTTATGCTGTTTGAAGCGGCCACGTATCACCGGCTGCTGCCCCATCAAACCGTCAAAGCCGACAGGGTGGAAGACATCCGCATTGCCCGTTTCTACAAACAGCAACGGCTACGTATCGCCACCCTGGCCTCAGAACCCGACCTGACTTGCCGCATGTACACAGGTTACAATGCCGCTATCGACGGATTTAGCAAAAACGTGTTGCAGATTTTCGGTGGTTCAGCCCTGTTGGCCATTTTGTATTGGACGCTGACCACCCTGGGTATCTTCCCCGTTGTGGCCGTTTTCGGTTTGGATGGACTGCTGCTCTATGGAAGTCTGGCCGTTCTGATTCGGGTCCTCGTCAGTCAGACCAGTCATCAACCAGTCGCCGAAAACCTCCTATTCATGATCCCTCAACAAATAACCCTGGCCTTGATGTTGTGTAAGGCCATGACTAAAACCGCTCATCACCAATTGATATGGAAAGATCGTTCTGTCTGATTCTCCTTAGTATGCTGATAGCCCTCGGCCCAATGCAAGCCGATACCAAATCAAGCATTTACAACGCCTATATCAACCGGGATATGGTTGCCTGGAAAGCGGTTATGACGTCCTTGGAAAAGGTCCAGCCAAAAACCCTGCCTCAACTATTGGAACTGGTCAATTACCAATACGGCTACATCGGATGGTGTCTGGGCATGAATAATAAGAACGAGGCCAAACAGTATATCGACAAGGGGGAAGCGAACCTGGCTCTTTTGGAAAAGCATGCCTACCAACCCTCCCTGGTCAATGCCTACAAGGCCGCCTTTATTGGTTTTCGCCTGGACCTCGCACCGGTGAAAGCACCCGTGCTGGGTCCCAAAAGCTTGGAGCTGATGGAATTGGCAATTAAACAAGATAAAAACAACCCCTTCGGGTACCTTCAGTTTGGCAATGGACTGTATTACAGACCAAAAGTACTTGGAGGTTCGAAAGAGAAAGCCATGGCATACTACCACAAGGCTGAGCGTTTGATGGAAGCTGGCGAAACCAGTAATGATTGGAACTACATCAACCTGTTGGCCCTAATTGGGATGGCTTATCAGGACTTGGGCCAATCCGATAAAGCAGAGGCCTACTACCAGAAAGCCTTGCGCGTCGAACCCCGATTTTCCTGGGTCAAGGAAGAATTGTACCCCATGTGGAAACAGCACATTCCCTCCTCAAATCAATAAACACATGAAAGACATACTCATTGTTGGTGCCGGTGTCGGCGGCCTGTCAACAGCCCTTCGGCTGGTCAAACGCGGTTACACCGTGACCATCCTGGAAAAGAACGCCCAGGCAGGGGGGCGTATGAACCAACTCAAACAGGACGGGTTCACCTTTGATACGGGCCCTAGTTTTTTCAGCATGAGCTATGAATTTGAGGAGCTGGCAGCCGATTGCGGCCTTAAACTGCCCTTTGAGTATGTAGGGCTTGACCCATTGTACACCGTTCACTTCAGGGACAGCGAAAAGACCTGGCACTTGCACCGCGATCTGACCAAACTGGCTGCTCAGTTTCAGGAGGTGGAGCCCGACTTTGAAGCCCACATGCGTCGCTACCTCAAAAAATCGGGCGCCTTGTTCAACGATACCGTCGATCTGATCATCAAACAGAACTTCAATTCGGTGGCTGCCTTTGTCTATGCCATGTTGCACGTCAACCCCAGGCATTTGCCGGTGATTTTTCGTTCCTTCTGGCAACAGGTGAACCGCTACTTCACCTCCAAGGAGGCCAGGGAAATCATCTCCCTGGTGGCTTTTTTTCTGGGCAAAACGCCGTTTGACACCATGGCCGTGTACACCTTGCTCTCCCATACCGAGTTTCAACACGACGGTTATTACAACGTCAAGGGGGGTATGTATGCCATCATCGAAGGATTTGTCAAGCAGTTGGAACAAAGCGGCGTACGCTTTGTATACAACACGGAGATTGTGGATTACCGTTCAACAGGTCACCAACTGACGGCTTTGGTTGACCAACATGGACAATCATGGACGGCAGACGACTACGTGATCAACGCCGATGCTGCCTTCTTCCGTCACCGTATCTTCAAGCGCAAAGCCTTCAGCGCGGCACGCATGGCCAAAAAAGACTGGACCATGGGCTTCTTTACCTTCTATATTGGGGTGCAAGGCAAGTTGCCCCAGGTCAATCACCACAACTACTACCTGGGCAACGACTACCAAGGCTATGCCGACAAGGTAATGCGAGCCTCCGAAAGCCTGGAAAAACCCTATTACTACGTGAACGTTGTGTCCAAATACAACGAAGAACTAGCTCCTGCCGGTTGCGAAAGCCTATTTTTCGTTTGCCCGGTGCCCAACCTGCTGGTCAAACCCCACTGGGATGACAAAGACCAGCTGGTCGACAGCATCCTGGCCGATTTT
>Ga0123334_1003723_pt1 | contig 16183 bp, 16 predicted proteins | sample BiotimSIPDNA_FD_89706 | JGI IMG/M metagenome (GOLD analysis project Ga0123334, IMG submission 89706) | Anaerobic biogas reactor microbial communites from Washington, USA - Biogas_R1 time_0 SIP DNA | ecosystem: Engineered > Bioreactor > Anaerobic > Unclassified | place: Washington, USA... | reverse complement strand
CCACCAGTATGTGCATATGCGAACCATTTGCTTGTAGTAGGAGCATCAAATACCAAATCGGCCGTAGTAGTTGCAATAGTACCGGTTTCAGCTATGTGTGCAAGCATTGCATGATCCCAAGAACCCATAACTGTCGGGATCTCGCTAATTTTCGCCTTCGTAGAAGCATCAGTAAATTTCGGAATTGCAAGCGCAGCAAGAACACCGATAATAACGATAACGACCATAAGTTCGATAAGTGTAAAACCTTTATTTGTACGAATCATTTTGAATCTCCTTGAATTGTTTTTACTATTCATTACATTAATCTTTGTTACTAACTACCCTGTTTCTACTTCTACCTTTTCCTTTACGTTTACTTTGAACTACCTTGTAATCGTAATCTCTGTCAGGTTGCCCCCTCTCCGAGTACCGAATCATCGTTTCCCTTACCGGTACATCAGGCTTTTAGAAATTGTTATACTCTCATTTTAGCGTATCAAAGCGCTTAAATCAAGTGTTTTTTACATTTTTTTTACCTATTCGCTCGCCTTTTTTGTAACAGTTTGATTTTTATTGCCAACTATTCCCCCTCTCCGATGATTATTGTGATGTGTTTTTGTGATTTCCCGATTTTGCTGTTATTTTATTTACCAACTTCCGATTTCGGTTATGTTGGTATGATATTTTGCTTTTTCAAAGAGCCGGGCGATGGGCGGGCTGTGTATAGGTAGATAGGCGGGCTGTGTATAGGTAGATAGGCGGGCTATGTATATGGTCGATAGGCGGGCGAAAGACGGGCGAAAGATGTTTCGCCCTTACACCATCTGCCTTACACCATCTGCCTTACACCATCTGCCTTACACCATCTGCCTTACACCATCTGCCTTACACCATCTGCCATCTGCCATCTGCCATCTGCCATCTTGCACTTGCACTTGCACTTGCACTTGCACTTGCACTTGCACTTGCACTTGCACTTGCACTTGCCACTTACCACTCACCACTCACGATATACCTGCGGTATCCTGTAGTGCGGTATATGGCCCTATAACCGTATAGTTTGTTTTTCCTTTAGTATTGTACTATTACTGTTCTTAAAATATCAACAAAATAATACCGCGTAAAATCAATGTGTTAGAAAATGTGGGTCTGTGGATTTTCTTTTTTGTGTGTGCAATAGTAAAAAAAATAAACCTGCAACTATTTTTCTTTGGAAACTCTTTGGTAGGATCTAACTAAACGAAATGATCGCTTATCACCATTGTGACACAAAGAAGTTTTGTCACAATAAAAATAAAATTTATGGAATCTGCGATGCGGTATTTACTTAATGGATACTATTTCTATGAGCAACAGGAAAAAGGCCGGGAGATTTTTTACTGACTCGTTATTTTCAGCTTCGGCTTTGCCATTGCAATCGATAATCCCAACGTATTATAGGGTCGATCGCGACCGACCCTATATTTCTATCGGCCGAAAATCCTGAAATACTCCGGAAGCCTGTTTACATCGTTAAAGGTTACATACAGAAACAGGAACAGGAAAAATGCGATTGCAATTTTATTAAGCAGCATCTGTGTTTTTAATGACAACGGCTTTCTCCGTACTGCTTCAAAGAGCAGAAACAGTAACATGCCACCATCAGTGATAATTAACGGCATCAGATTTAAAACGGCAAGATTAATGCCAACCAGCCCCATAAAATTCAGTATCGGTGCCAATCCCTCAAGCATCATGCCCCCTGACATAGGGATAATGCCGACAGGCCCGGCAAGGTGTTTAGGGCTTACCTCCTGAGATACAAGTTTCTTGATAATATCAAAAATCATGGTCGTGTACTCCCATGTTTTTTCCATACCTTTGTTAAACGCGACACCAACAGGATATCTGACAATCCTTTTCTTTCCCACATCAACGGTAATACCAACTATGAACCGTTTCTCATCCTCGTTATATAAAGGGGTTGCTTCAAGTGAGACCCTTGAACCGCTACGGGCTACAACAAGCGATAGTGGTGCTTTTGCAACAGTATCGTAATTCATTATCACCTGTAACACCTGATACCAGGAAATGATCTCTTTTCCATTTATTCCGACAATTGTATCACCGCTAAGAATTCCCGCTTTCTGTGCCGGCGAACCACCACTGGTTGCCTTGACAATTGCAGGAAGTGGCGGCCTGAGGCCACCGAAGGGATCCTTTGGAATAAGATCATCTGATTCATTCATGGTAAAGCTCGCTGAGCCAATCTGCCCGTCACGATAGTATGAAATGGTAAACTTTTTATCCATCAGGGAAAATGATGTCCTAATATCTTCCCAGTTGCGCATAGCCTTATTGTTAATGGTAAGAATACTATCACCGGCTCTGAGCCCTGCGGCTTCACTTAAAGACATTTCATCAATAGCGCCAATTATCGGGTGTTCAAGATACTCGGGTTCCTCAACACCATTGGCAAACATGAACCATAACATCGCAAATGCTGCAATAAAATTTGCAAGAGGTCCGGCGGCTGCAACAAGCGCGCGCTGCCATACCGGCTTTGATGTAAATTCATCGCTTGCTCCGCTTTTTCCCTCTTCCGGGTTCTCTCCGGCCATCTTGACATAACCACCAAAGGGAATCGCACTGATTCTGTACTCTGTTCCCTTATAGGTTTTCTTCAGAAGCGGCGTACCGAACCCAAGCGAAAATGCAAGAACACGAATGCCGCACCACTTTGCAACAAGAAAATGCCCGAGTTCGTGTATAAACACAAGGACCCCAAGAACAACAATACCAAGTACGACAAGCAGTACTTTATTGAATATCATAGCAAGAGTAAGTTCCACGTTTTTACCTTCTTGACAAATAGTTGTTTAAAACTGACCTGCGTACCTCACTGTCAACCTCGATAATTGTCTCAAGACTGTCAGCCTTGCGAACGGTATGTCGTTCAAGCGCGAATGACACCATTGCAGGAATATCATTAAAACCGATCTGTTTATTTAGAAATGCCCCAACCGCAATTTCATTGGCTGCGTTGACAACAACTGGTGCCGTTCCACCTGCAGTTCCTGCTTCAATGCATAATCGTAAACAGGGAAAACGATCAGGATCTGGATCGTAAAAGTCAAGTTTCTGAATCTGCGGCAGCGAAAGTCGTTTTCCAGGCATCGGAAGACGTTCCGGATATGACAGTGCATACTGAATCGGCAGCTCCATATCAGGGAGTCCGAGCTGTGCCAGTATGGCGCCATCATGAAATTCAACCAGCGAGTGAATGATTGACTGGGGATGAATCCACACACGTAATTGACTGTACGGCAAACGGAACAAGTGGTGAGCCTCAATTATTTCAAAGCCTTTATTCATAAGCGTTGCTGAATCGATGGTGATTTTTTTCCCCATTGACCAGGTCGGATGATTGAGAGCATCTTCTGGTGTGATCGATGCAAACTCATGTTGCTGACGGTTTCTGAACGGTCCGCCGGATGCTGTCAGAATCATCGATTCTATCGTGGAATCCTTTACACCTGCGAGACATTGCAGAATGGCACTGTGTTCACTGTCGACCGGAATAAGTGACCCGTTTCCACTGTCAAGGAGAGACGTTATATAGTCACCACCGACCACAAGCGATTCCTTGTTTGCAAGTGCGACACGTTTTTTCAGTTGTAATGCCGTAACCGTTGACCGCAATCCAACCGCACCGACCAGAGCATTGAGGAGAACATCGTAACCGGTATCACGAACCAGCGACTCAAGTCCATCAGGACCAGTCAGAACTGTTACCGTATCACCAAAACGATCCTTTATTTTCTTTACACCATCAGGATCGCCAATGAAAACCATCTGCGGCCTGAATTCATCAATCTGCTTTATAAGCAATGCCACATTACGGTTTGCGGCCAGCCCCGCGATGGTAAATTTCTCAGGAAAGCGCCGGACACACTGCAGCGTTGATGTGCCAATAGATCCGGTTGATCCGAGCAGTACTATTTTTTGTAAACTCATTCGTTAATATCCAAATATCCTGTTGACAAGCCAGGCAAACAGTGACACAACAGGAACCGCAAAGAAAACACTATCAAAACGGTCAAGAATACCACCATGCCCCGGAATGATATCCGATGCATCTTTGACAGAAAAGTATCTTTTCATAAGCGAAACCAGAAGATCACCGATTTGAGCAAAAATACCGATTAATATTCCAAGAATGATACCAAGCCATTTAGGGTAGGCCGGATTTCCGATAAAAAACCAGACAACGCCTACAAGTAACGCCGCACTCAAAAAGCCGCCAATACTACCCTCAAGCGTCTTCTTGGGGCTAATGCTGCTGAAATGCGTTTTCCCCCACAGATTTCCTACAAAATATGCACCGCTGTCACAAAAAAATACAGCAGCAATAACAGTGCAGATTCCAAGCTGTGAAAGCATCGGAATGGAGTTCTTTACAAAAAGAGACTGAAACGGATCTTTATAAAAGTTAAGCATTGATATCATCGCAATGTACATAAATACCGTTCCACTGAAAAGCAGACTGGCACGCATCCAGCGTTTCTGCTGCGAATTTTTGCCCCAGATAAATGTTTCCAGTGCAACAAGCAGTAACAACAGGTAAACACCCAGATTTGACGGTATATTGGTATTGTCAAAATAGAAAAAAGCCTGAAGTGCAAGCCATACATATCCTACCCAGAATCCGTTTTTAGGATTAGCAATACCAAGCATTTTTTTATATTCGTAGTAGCCAAGAAACGTAAGCAGCAGCATAAGTACCTGGCCAGGATAGATATATGTCCAGGATTTTGGTGTAACGGAAATTGTCGAATTTAAAATCCACCACGCCAGAGGAACAGCCCAAAGAACAAAAAACATCCGTTTGGCAAGATCCGCCATTTTAGCCATTACTCTTTCACCTTTCCAAATCGTCTGTCCCGTTTACTGTAATCCTCAAGAGCAGCAATAAGGCTGTTCTTATTGAAATCGGGCCACAGAACATCGGTAATATAAAGCTCGGCATACGCTGCCTGCCAGAGCAGGAAATTACTAATACGAATATCACCACCGGTACGTATAATCAGTTCAGGATCCGGTATATCTCTGGTGTACATGAATGAACTAAACACCTGTTCATCAAGCTTCTCAACCACCGATGGATCGGTAATCGCTTTTTTCGCGAATTCTTTTGCTGCATTAACAATCTCCGCCCGTCCGCCATAACTGATTGCAAGGATCAGGGTGAGACCGGTATTATCTTTCGTTTCGTCAATGCCCAAAAGTAGTTCGTTGCGTGTTTTAGGCGGTAATTTGGAGAGATCTCCAATTGTCTGAAGCCGCACATTGTTAGCATGAAGATTCCTGATCTCTTTTCTTGTCATTTCAACAAGCAGATCCATCAGCATGGATACTTCTATAGTGGGCCGTCCCCAGTTTTCTGCAGAAAACACATAGGTTGTCAAATAAGAAATACCGAGTTCACCACAAGCCCGAACGATCTCCCGCGTAGCATTGGTTCCGGCACGATGCCCGGCAGTCCGTGGAAGCCCGCGCTGCTTTGCCCATCTGCCATTGCCATCCATTATTATTCCAACATGTGTCGGTATCTTTAGTTTCATTACGCTACTCTCGTTAAATCAGCATCTTACGATGTTAGTACGACTGCATGGTTATCAGTCGGCAGTTTTACCCCTGGTAATTTCTCAAAAACAGGTCGGGGATACTACAATTACCTAATAATAATCGTCACATAATTTTAAAAGCAATACTAAACAGAGAAATATACATGATGCCCTGAGGGGACATAAAAAAAGAGCCCCGAAACCGGAGCTCTTTTTAAAATTTTCATTGCGTACGTACCAGTCGCGGCATTGTTTTTGACAGTTGCAACTGGCAGCTACGACATTAAACTTCCATAATCTCTTTCTCTTTTTGAGCAAGAAGCTCATCGACAGTTTTAATAAACCTGTCAGTAATTTTCTGGATCTCATCCTGACCTTTTTTAGCTTCATCCTGCGTGATGAGTTTATCCTTTTCATCCTTCTTGAGCTTATCATTGGAATCGCGGCGGATATTTCTTATACCCACTTTGCTCTCTTCACCAATTTTTTTACAATTTTTAAAGAGATCTTTTCTACGTTCCTCTGAAAGTGGTGGAATCGGCAACCTTATAATATTTCCATCATTTTGGGGATTTAATCCAAGATCTGATGTACGGATTGCCCGCTCAATTTCCTTAAGCATTGGTTTTTCCCAGGGCTGCACTACCACCATGCGGGCATCAGGTACACTGATGTTTGCAACCTGGTTAATCGGCATTGGTGATCCATAATAATCAGCAGTTATTCCGTCAAGCAGCGCCGGTGTAGCACGCCCTGTACGGATTCTGAGAAGGTCTTTTTTCAGACTCTCAATTGCTTTCTGCATACGCTGATTGGTTTCAGCAATAATTGGTTCCAGTGCACTCACTGTTTTCCTCCACTTGTTACAGTTGTTCCAACAGGCTGTCCCTGAATACACTTTCTGAGATTACCCTTTTCAAGCAGTTTGAAAACGATAATATCAACGCCGTACTCCTGACAGAATGAGAATGCGGTTGCATCCATGACTTTTAATTCACGTGCGAGCGCTTCAGCATGTGTCAGCATCTCAAAACGCACAGCATTTGGATTTTTTGCAGGATCACTGTCATACACGCCATCAACTTTTGTTGCTTTAAGAACTACATCAGCGCCTATTTCAGCACTGCGTAGTGCAGCAGCAGTGTCAGTTGTAAAGAATGGATTTCCAGTTCCTCCGGCAATTACAACAACAATTCCCATTTTCATGTATTCAATTGCGAGATCCGGTGTAAAGTACTCACCTGCTCTGTCACAATGAACCGCAGTCAGTACTCTTGCAGGAATCTCCCGTGCTTCAAGATACTCTTTAATCGCAATGGAATTGATTACCGTTCCGAGCATTCCCATTGTGTCACCTGCCACCCGGGATACACCTTCAGCAGTTGCACCACGGATAAAATTCCCGGCACCGATTACAATTGCAATTTCAACACCGTCCTGGTATACTTCTGCGATATCATCAGCAACCTGACCTGTTATTGCAGGATCAATCCCAAAGCCTTTATTTCCGGCAATTGCCTCACCGGAAAGCTTAAGGAGCACTCTTTTATATTTTGATGCCATAATCGTTATTCTGCGCCACGTTCCATACGAATAAATGAAAGAACTTTAATTTTTGAAGTAAGTTCTTTTTCTGTTTCAGCAATTCTCTGTGCAATGCTGATTTCAGGATTTTTTACAAATGGCTGACCGACAAGTGTAACTTCCTGGAAAAACTTGGCAAGCTTACCCTCAACGATTTTATCCCAGATTTTTTCCGGTTTGCCTGATGTCTGAGCCTGTGTAAAATAGATCTCTTTTTCTTTAGCAATAACGTCAGGACTAATAGCATCAGAATCCGTAGACATGGGGTTTGATGCTGCAACCTGCATTGCAAGATCTTTTCCAAGGTCTGCCATTGCTGCAGAATCGAGACCAGCAGTTGCACTCAATTTTACAACAACACCGATTTTACCATTACCGTGGTTGTAGGTAAAAAGCTTCTCATTTGTATTTGCTGTATCAACTTTTGCATATCTGCGGAACATGATATTCTCACCGATTTTTCCAATAAGCTCAGTCACACGAGCTTCAATAGTGATATTTCCCATTGATGGAGCAACAATAGCTTTTGCAGCGTTGATATCAGCAGGTTTTTTCTCAATAAGAACTTTTCCAAGAGTATCAACAAATGCCACGAAGTCATCGTTGCGGGCAACAAAGTCAGTTTCTGAGTTTACTTCATAAACACATGCAGTCGTTGCATCAGAAACGATAGTGACTTTACCCTCTTTGGCAGCTTTATCAGCGCGTTTTACCGCTGTAGCCTGACCCTGCTTGCGAAGATTTTCAATTGCGACAGTCATATCACCATTAGCATCGATGATTGCCTGTTTGCAGATCATCATTCCAAGGCCGGTTTTGTCGCGAAGTTCTTTTACTACTGCTGCAGATACTTCCATTTTTTATATACTCCTTTTTATTTCTATTTTTTAATGAAAAAAGAATGGGATCTTATCGATCGCCATTCTTATAAAGTAAACCTGAAATCAATTGTGACTGGTTTTCAGGCGATCATTCTTCTTCAGTGAATTTCACAACTTTCTTGTGAACTACACGATGTTTCTTCGCTGCAGACTTTGAATCATCAGCATCCTCTTCAACTTCATCAAACTTGTTCTGCTTATCCGCTTTCATCTCAGCTGTGATGTCTTCAGGTTTGATTTTGTCACTTACTTCAATGATTGCATCAGCAACTGCTCTTGTGATAAGCTGTACTGACTTGATTGCATCATCGTTTCCAGGGATTGGAAAATCGACACAATCAGGATCACAGTTTGTGTCAACAATTGCACCGATAGGAATGTGAAGACGACGGCCTTCAGAGATTGCAATATGTTCTTTAATTGTATCAACAACAAAAATAAGTGATGGCAGCCTTCTCATGTTTCTGATACCTTCAAGCACCGCAAGAAGTTTCTCTTTACGTTTTGCAAGAAGCATACGTTCCTTTTTAGGAAGCGCATTGATTGTACCATCATTTTCCATCGCTTCGATTTTATCGAGCTTTGCGATGCTCTGACGAATTGTCTGGAAGTTTGTGAGCATTCCACCAAGCCAGCGTTCGGTAACAAATGGCATATTGCAGCGTATCGCTTCTTCTTTAATGCAATCACGCAGCTGTTTCTTCGTTCCAACAAAAAGAACTTTGCCGCCTTTACCAACTTCTTTTTTTACTTTACCAATAAGCTTTTCAACATTCTGAAGAGTCTTGTTGAGATCAATAATGTAGATGCCGTTTTTAGGGCAAAGGATAAAACGTTTCATTTTCGGGTTCCAGCGTTTTGTCTGGTGACCGAAATGAGTTCCTGCCTCGAGAAGATCCTGAAGCGATAATGAAGACATAGTGACTCCTAACGTGTAAGTTGGGTTAATCAACCACGAATTATCATAGCGGAAGAATACCATTCCAATGGAACAGCACCCATCTTCCGCTCAAATCGTGTGATACTAAAAATATATCGGATATAATTAACGTTTCGAGAACTGGAATCTACGGCGGGCACCGGCCTGACCGTATTTTTTACGTTCTACGACGCGTGAATCTCTGGTGAGAAAACCACTTTTACGAAGTAACTTGTGGTACTCTTCATTGACCAGTGCGAGTGCACGGGAAATTCCAAGTCTGATAGCACCTGACTGTCCGCTCAAACCACCACCGCGAACACTTGCGACGATATCGTACGATGATGCAACCTGAAGAAGATTCAGCGGCTGCTCAACATCCATAACAAGCACATCACTCTTCAAATAATCAAGCAGTGGTTTGCCATTGACTGTGCGCTCACCCTTACCCGGGCGAATGATAACCGTTGCAATCGCGTTTTTTCTTTTACCGGTCGCAGATAATCTGTTGTCCAAAATGACCAGCTCCTTTTCAATAGCTCTTAATTAAGGTTTAACTCTTTGGGCTGCTGCGCGGTATGAGGATGACTTGCGCCAGCATATACATGAAGCTTACTCATGATCCTTCTGCCGCGAGCATTCTTTGAAACCATACCATGAACCGCATGAATGAGAATCTTTGATGGGTCCAGTGCAAGCTGTTCTTTAAATGAACGGAACTTTCCACCACCTGGATAGTGTGAATGACGGAAATACTCTTTTGTTTCCGGCTTTGTTCCAGTTAACTTAACTTTTTCTGCATTAACAATCACTACAAAGTCACCATGATCCTGATTTGGCGAGTAAGCAACCTTACCCTTTCCGATCAATACCTGTGCAACCTTTGAGGCAATGCGTCCAAGCGAAATGTCTGTTGCATCTACAACATACCAGTTACGCTTGATTGACTTTTCGTCTACTACTACTGTTTTCATGGCTGTACCATCCTCAAATACTGAGTACATTCAGATTTTAAAAATTAGTCTTGAGAATATAAAATAGTGAAATTGAGATGTCAACAAAGATTATTGTTTTTTTATTTCTTCCCGATCGCAGACATCACGCTTCAATTTCAAAAACAGAAGAATAATAATGAACGGTATGGAATATACACTAAGACTGTGAAGGAAGGAATAGCGCAATTGCATTTTCTGAAATAACTTTAACAAGCCCACCACATTTTCGTAAGAGAACATACCCCATTGACCCCGCAGCAACCCGGTCAAGCTCAGAACCAAATACACCTTCATGCGGTGCATTCCCATTCTGATTAATTTCAACCAGAATTTTTACATAATTACAATCGAGCCTTGGAATATCTTCCGGAACGTTATCAGCATTCGCGATGTTGAATGTAATCGATCCAACATTTCCGACAGATTCGCGTATCAGAAAAAGTATCGAACGAATAATATGGCGCGCATAGTCAGGATCAATATCAAGCTTTGCAATCTCACCAACCCTAAAATCCATTGCTATATTACGACTGACAAACAGCTCCTCGGCTGCTTCCTTGAGTATCATATCAGTATTGGACACTTTTTTCTTCATTGATGATGTCAGCCCGATATTCGCAAGCTGTTTCAATACCTCAACAGCACTCTCCACGCACGTTTTAATGGCCTCCATACTTGATTTGAATTCTTTTCCATGTGCCATCTGCATCTCCATAAGCTGAAGATTGCCATAGATACCTGTGAAAAGATTACTAAAGGTATGACGCATCGCACTGGAAAGAAGTTCATATGGATTATAATGACGTTTTTTATCTATCAGCGCTAACGCTTCCTCATCCTGCATACAATCGAATATAATCCCTACAGTTCCCTGAAAATTATGCACGTCCGATGATGTATGCTGACCGGATGCATTTACATTACAAAAAACGGGCTGCTTATCACCATTGGAATTCTTTTTACCAAAAAGACGCATCCGTAAATCAGTCGTTCGACGCGGCGGTGCCCGACGTTCATCAAACAGTTTCGGCGCCCGCTCGTTACCAGTCGAAATACCGGTAAATTTTGGAAGAATATAGTCCCTGCTCACTGACGACAAATCGTCAGGATGTACAATATTACTAAAATGAAGGCCAATCAACTCCTGTGGGTCGTAACCCAACACATCGGTAACATTTTGACTTATATAGGCAAAATGTCCCCGTTCATCGAGTGCATACACCACCCCGGGAAGTGTCTCCACCAGTGTTTTGTAATGGAGATCCATATCATTAAAAAGTATCGAATAATCCGACAGAGTAACTTGCTTGTGTTCCACATAGGCCTCTGTTTTTAAATTACCAGTGCTGAACTATCCCGACTTTCAGCAAAAAGCCACACTCCCCCAATTTAACCAAATACCAAATGATTGACTTTTTGTCCTGTCACTATTGAGATACTAAATCCTACCACCAACACACTATCTTGTCATTAAAAAAATTAAATTTTTTTAAACTTTATACGAACGTCTATGCAACAAGAGACATTTTTCTTTTTATGGTACAATTCGCCGAAGAAAAACGCTCTATTTTCAATGTTTTGTGATGAGTTTTAAGCAGAGATGTTTGATATGGAGTATTTATGAGCCAAAAGATTTACACACAGCGAAAACTACGACAGATTTACCGTAACATTCTAATAAAAAGAGGACCTTTGGCGCTGTTTTCCTGAAGCATCTTATCAAGAGAGTAAATAGAGTCATTTCTATTAAAAGTAATCTCTTTTACCTTCGCACCTTTGGCATTATAGAGGATCGCTTTTTGAAATCCACGAAGTGAATTGACATCGGGCCGGCTACCCATTACAGACGTAAACGCGATATCCCTGGTTATTGATTGGCCGGAGACTTTCGTAACTTCCTTTTTGCCCGCAGAACTGGTTTGATCTGCATGAACGATGGTCAGATGAACACAGAAAAAACACACATACAAAAGCGCACCCGCAATGATCCTGTTTTTCATTCGCCCCCGCATTGTTTATAACTGACAGAAATCCACACGTTTAATATACTACTAAAATGCTGATAATGAATTAAAAAATTATTCATTCACTATCAGCATTGTACGTATTTCAAAAAAAACTTATGTCGAACGATATGCAAGCAGCCGTTTACTACGTGAAGAATGCTTTAGACGGCGCAAAGCTTTTTCTTTAATCTGACGAGCCCGTTCCCGTGTAAGATTAAAACGCTGCCCGATCTCTTCAAGGGTATGTGATGTTTCCTCACCAATACCAAAATACAAACGAACGACCTCTTTTTCCCGTTCGCTGAGCGTATCAAGTGTTTTTGAGATCTCATCCTGAAGTGATACTTCCATAAGACCGTTGTCCGGCAGCAATTGATCCTCATCCTGAAGAACATCCATAAGCCGGCTATCCTCACCATGCTGCAGGGGGGCATCAAGTGACATGTGGCTGTTACCGATTTTAATCGTTTCCTGAACTTCAGAAATATCGATCTTGAGTTCTTCAGCCAATTCTTCAACGTTAGGAAGACGTCTGAACTTTTGCTCCAGTTTACTTTGCATCTTACCGATTTTGTGTATAGTGCCAACTCTGTTCAGAGGCAGCTTAATAATACGTGACTGTTCGGCAAGGGCCTGAAGAATCGCCTGGCGAATCCACCACACAGCATATGAAATGAATTTAAAATTCTTCTTTTCATCAAATCTTTTTGCAGCCCGTATTAAACCAAGATTCCCCTCATTTATCAGGTCACTCAGTGGCAAACCCTGATTCTGATAATTGCGCGCGACACTGACAACGAAACGAAGGTTTGCATTTACAAGCTTCTCAAGTGCCCTTTTATCACCTTTGCGGATCTTGACTGCAAGCTTGGCTTCATCTTCAAGAGTAAGACTTTTATTCTTTCCAATCTCACGTAAATAAAGCGCTAACGACCCCTCTTCAGGAAGAAACTGCGTTTTCTCCATATACCTGCTTTCACCTCAATGTACTTCCAAAATATATCCTGTGATTCCAGGAATAAAGCTTCTAAATATACCAAAGTTCACATCTATAGTGCAAGACAGCACCGAAATGGTTTGGTTGAAATACAATAATTATACACTAAATAAGCATAAAAATAAATTTTTTCAATGCAGAGATTTACCAATTCTGAGCAACAATCCTTCTATCATTTTGAATTTAAAGTAATTTCGACACATAGATTTTTCTTTCATTAAATTAACGAGTTTATTTAGCACTTCTTTTTTGACATTGTCCTGAGCGAATTGTATATTAGGCAATTATTTTTTAACTATCTGGAGGAAATATGTCCAAGACTTGTGAAATATGCGGTAAACACCCACGTTCAGGATGCACCATATCACACGCTCATAACGTGAGCAAACGCATTTTCTATCCGAATCTTCGATCGATTAAAACACTGGTTAACGGAACTGCCAGGACAATCAAGATTTGTATGAAATGCCTTAAAGCTACTGCAAAAAGCAAATAAGTAAAAATATTAGCCCTTGATTATTTCCGGGGCTATTTTTTACTTTAAAAGCTGTCTGTATTCCGCCATAGTATGGTTTCTATTTCCTGTGATTTTTCAGACCCTTAAACTATTGGCCTGAGTGTAATTTATTAGTGTTTAGCGCCTGACAATTCCGGCATTTTCAATTCCCGATGTACCTGTGAAGGCGGCAATAAGTTCCTGTGTATTTTCCTTGCCACGTTTTTTGACATGTTTTATTTCGTAGTGTTTTATTTTCACAACTGGATTAAACCATTTAAAGGAATGATGCGTATGAGTTCAACATTAATGGTATCTGCTATGACACTTTTATTTGGACTTATTACAGGCTGCACCATGGACAATCTCTCATCACAGCTGATCGGGCACTATAGCGGGATTAATCCCTGTAATGACTGCCCCGGTATTCTCGTTGACCTCAAGCTAAAAGAAAAATCCCAGTATCATGCAACATTCAAATCAATGGAACAAAACATATCAAATCAGGAAAACGGCATCTGGAAAATTGTCAACGATGAAGATGCCGCAGGGAAACGGATTCAGGTTCTCAAGCTTGCACCCTTCAAATCGTCATCAAATATACTCTATCTTCTTAAAAACAATACGACACTGCAGCTTCTTGATTCCCTGAAGCTACCCATTGAATCATCTACGCTTAAAAAGAATGTTCCCTGAGCGGAGTAATTACCTTTGTGCGTCAATCAAGAGATTCTCAGGACCAATCAAAGAAAACAAACAGGAGGTATCAATGTTTAAATATTTTCAATCACTACTACTGATTGCTCTGATCTGCAGTGTAACCAACGCGTCGGAGAAACTGAAGGAATTCAGTGGTCAATGGTGCGCAAATGATATGGGATTAATCATGATATTTGACTCCAACGATTCAATGCAGGTTAAAAGCACTTCTGATTCTACATTTCAAGGAAAAGGTACCTACACTAAAACCGACACGACATTTTCAGCTACCATGGAAAATGATAACATCGTCATTAAAATGAACTTCAGGTATCGATGGAAAAATGATACAACAATTGAAGCGATGCCGGAGCTTTTTACGGTAAGTGGTGAGCTGGTGGAATCTCCGAAAGAATGGAATATCATGACCCGGTGCGGACAAAAGAAGCCGTGACCAGTAATTCGGGATTCGTAATCCGGTGTTAACAAATACCGGATTACGCTAAAGGTAATGGCAAATAGTAGATTTGCAATTTAATCGTTTTTATATCAACTTTGAGGTGTATAACTTTTTTACAGAAATCAAACAATGAAAATTACCTTTATTTATCCCAAATTTGACAAATTTCTTGAAACATATCCCGAGCTTGCAGAAATGCCTGCAATTGCAGCGACATGGGCATACAGGATGCCCCCTGCGATGGGAATTCCCATTCTTATTAATATTACACCACCTGATATCCAGTGGCGAATTATTGATCAGAATATTGAACCGATGGATTATAACGATAACGCGGACCTTTTTGCAATCAGTTTTTTCACGCCGCAAGCTGCATACGCCTATGTAATTGGTGATGAACTTATGAAACGTGGGAAAAAGGTGATTATGGGCGGTATGCATCCAAGCATGATCCCCGAAGATGCATCATTGCATTGTTCAAGTATCTGTATCGGTGAGGGTGATACGGTATGGCCGCACATAATCAATGATTTACGAAGTGGTTCGCTTAAAAAAGAGTATCGCGCCGTTGAACCTCCAAAACCCGAAGAGATTGTCTCGCCTAAAGCCGGAATATTTGACATTGAGGATAAGTATGACTGGCACGCATCACTTTTGTCAATTACCCGCGGCTGTCCGTTCGGGTGTGACTGGTGCAATGTACCTATCTACCAAAGTAAAAAAATCAGGTTACGTCCGATAGAGAATGTCGTTGAGGACATTCGAAAGCTTTCCGGCAAAGAATTTTATATTACTGATGATATGATCATGCTTAACAGACCGAAAATCCAGGCCTACATGATGGACCTGTGTGAGCGAATTAAGGATTTCAAGGTGAACATGTTTCTGTCGTGTTCACCTGCAATGAACAGTGACCCGGCCTACTTTGATGCAATAGCAAAGGCCGGAGCCAAAAGTATGTACACCGTATTTGCGAGTGATCCGTTCAGCGCCCGATTCTATGCACGTCATCCCGGAATATGGGATCGCACTGTTGATCTTGTCAAGCAGCTTGAGGATCGGGGAATCAGGTTCTTTGGATCATTTGGTGTAGGATTTGACACATGCTTTGAGGATCAGTTTGACCTGATTCTTGAATTCTGTCAAAAGGCACAAGTAAAGACTGCGGAGTTTTTTATTGCAACACCATTCCCCAATACCCCATTCTGGCATCAGATACAGAACGAAAACCGGTTTATTACACGCGACTGGAAAAAATTTAATTGTGCAAACGTGGTTTTTCAGCCAAAACATACATCACCGGAAGCGTTGCGTGATGGATTTGTCAGGTTATGGAAAGAGTTTTTCAAGAGTGTAAACCATGAAGTTGCACTCAGCTCGTTTCATCAGAAACTTGACAACATTCTGAAATCGCGCGAATTCTCTCAGGACGTAAAGGATGCGGTTGCACGGGGAATGCGCAATGCGGGAATCGCGACGTAGAGCCTGTGGAAAAACCGGTCGCAGATGCATATTGTCGTATTATGTATGTGTATCGCATTATGCACCAGCAACAAAT
>Ga0123334_1003722_pt1 | contig 16185 bp, 19 predicted proteins | sample BiotimSIPDNA_FD_89706 | JGI IMG/M metagenome (GOLD analysis project Ga0123334, IMG submission 89706) | Anaerobic biogas reactor microbial communites from Washington, USA - Biogas_R1 time_0 SIP DNA | ecosystem: Engineered > Bioreactor > Anaerobic > Unclassified | place: Washington, USA... | reverse complement strand
TAAATAATACGCTTGGAAGAAGTGAGAATTTTCACACGTCGGGAGAGGGCCGGACACATTCGCACCATATCAGCGGCAACCTCAAAGACGATGCTGGCTTGCTGGCGATCAGCGGCGCAGCCATAAACCTCTGCTCTCTCCTCGCCGTCGCCGCAGGTAAGCAGCAGTGCAATTGCGGCGGCAAGCTCAGAATTGTGAGTTGGCACCATAGAAGGCCCAGCTAAATACTGGTGAGAGGGGGAGCTCACCTGAATACACCGCATAGGTATTCGTTCCCTTACAGGTTCTATGGAATGAATGTAGTGAAAATTGGAACGTGTAGGAGACACGCTGGCATCTTTTCGACGCCACAGCTTTCTTGCAAGTCCGCTGGTGGGCAAGTCCGCAAATGATGTAAATCTGATGGTATACAGGGTCATACCGGTAGGCTCACCGTAGCGGAGTGAAGGGCCTACAGTCATTGCGTTTTTTATACCTAGGCTCCACAGCAGTTCTCTCACATCCAGAGCGAGCTGCTTTTCCGTGCTGACGTAGGTGCTTTGAGCTTTTATCTTACCAATACATCCATCGGAATCCATAAGTCCCTGTAAAAGCTCCCAGCGCTGATGCTCCGAAGCTCTCAAATATTTCTTCGGAATATGCTTGTCATGATACGTCTTAAGGAGTATGTTTCGTAAATGGGGAATGCGGACAACTACACTGTCGCCAACATTGTGCCATAACGATGAAACCCCATACGGCACCCGCTTGAGGACGCCGGCAACATCACATGTTCGAATCGTAATCTCCGGTTTGGTAGCGCATCCGTTTCCGAGCCAGTAGCCATAAAGATATGGGGTTACCGGTAGTTCGGTGTCCGGCAACTCTAGAGCGCCCGCAACAGGTATTCTGTATATGGAACGAAAGGGCTCGTCCTTATGCCTTTCCCGATAAGCAGAAAAGGCCTCATACATCTGCTGTGTTTGAAGCTGCTTTTCCTTTTGCCCATTATTAATGACCTGTACATTCCACAAGTGCCTTGCCCCGGCGATAATGGAACTGCCGTCGCCGAACGTGAGCCTATATGCCTGTTCGGTATCGTCTATTTCACTGAGGGCAAGAACATAACATGGCTTTCCGTTTTCATCAAATACAAGATCACCGGGTCTCAGTTCACCCATCTGCTTCCAACCTTCTGGTGTTGGAATGGGTGTATCTAATGCGAGCTGTTTTCCCATTTTCTTTGGTATTTCTACATATGCCGTGTTGAACTGGCGGTATCCGCTGGGCTTTAGGACCCCGAAAAGGTCCCGTACGATCTGCTCCTGCCAGTCAATTAGCTCAAAGGGTTTGCCTGCCCATGTGCCCTTGGTGTGTTTGAGGGCTTCTATGAAGCTGACGGCAAAATCTGCAGCGTCCTTGTCGTAATAAGAATTCTTCGCCATGAACTCGGTGGGCTTGTATTTCTTGAGCTTTCGTATATGCCGCCGCCTCCTTTCTGAGGGCATGAAAAAAGACTGCCGAAGCAGCCTTGCAAAAATTTATAGATAATGAGAGACGGGGCCTTCCGACCCAGGCTCCCGGCTGTTTTCAGTTGTAATCCTTTATAAGGATGGCAAGCGCGGCTGCCGTGTTTTCGTCGGCGGGCTCGATGTCCCAGCCGCGATCATAATTGCAAACCGTCTCGCCGTTCCGCTTCAGCGTCAACTTGGAAATGTGGCCCTCGTCGATGCCGTAAATGCTGGCCTCGTCGTAATGCTTAACCCAGTAGTGAAAAATGTCCCCGCCGACCTTAATGCTTCCTTCTGACCACATGGCTGCTGCCTCCTCAAAATTCCTTGATTATCGCGTTGTTGTCGGTGTTGAAGCTCACGGTGTAGCGGACCTCGCGGCCGTCCGGCTTTCTGGTGATTACCCGGATGTCACCCTCAAAAGCTCTGTAGCAGCGGTTGATTTTCTCGTCCTTCGGAAGTTGGCTCTGGATTTGCTTCATCTGTTTTTCGGTCATTGCGGTGTACCCCTTTCGTTTTGGTATGTACATATATCGCTCTGAAGCCCAGTAATAGCAAGCGCTTCAGGTGATATATACTACACAAATCTCGGAGGAGAAACCTGTGTATTACTCACCGGTCAGAATGAAGCGGGCATATTCCTTTTTGTGCTCCTCCAGAAAGAGGACCAGTTCATAGTAACCACGGTCGTAGGCCATGCGCTGGACGCGGGCGGCATCGAACATATTCGTTTCGCCGGTATCGCGGATGGCGAGAATCTGTTCCTTGACCTTCTCAGTCATGGCAATCACCGAGCTTTCTGCAGGAGTCAACGCCATAGAGCACATTCAGGCCAGAACCGTTGTCCCAGTTCACTAGGATAGAACCGGTGTCGTCGACGCCATACACGGTGCCCTTTGTACCGATGGGCGGAGCCTGTACATCGTCCATCCGCACAAGCTCCACGCGGGTCCCAGCCGGATAGGTTTCCCGGAGATGCGCCAGCAGCTTTTCATTCATTAGCATCGGAAGCGTCTCCTTTGAAAGCGGAGGAACCTGTCAGGTTCTTCAACAGGATTTTCCGGTCGGCCTTGTATTCGTCTCCGATGAAGCCCAACCGCAGAAGGAAGCAGCGAAATGCGTATTTATCATTGTCGACTGCCTTGTCCTTCGCCGTGACGCGCTTCTGGGTTTTGGCCATGCCGCAGAGCTTGCCGATGAATTTTGCGTAGGCGCTGATGTCCTCCGGTGCCGGATATCCGGCGAACCACGGGAAGGAAATCTTGTCGTCCTCTACCGTGATCGTCAGGTCGTCAGTGCCGAGCGATTTCTTGATGAGGGTCGCCTTGCTTTCGACCAGCCGCTTCAAGTTTTCGATGGAAGCGTCGGTGAAGCCTTCCTTCGGCATCGAAATCGTGAGGCTTTCCGGAGCGTCGTCTGCCTGGGCCTCCGTGGTGTCGTCGGCGGCGGTGAAGCCGTCCGCGATCAGGTCGTGGGCGATTCGCTCGGCTTCGGCGTCGTCCTCGCAGATGAGGGTGCCTTCCTTGTCGATCGTGATGTCGCCGATTTCGTAGGCGCAAGTCGGCATCCGCTTGTAGACCGCCTTAGTCTGCAGGATGGTGCTGACCGCCTTAACCAGTTCTTTGCGCCCTTCTCCGGTTACGTTGTAGTTGATTTCCATGGTTCTTGACCACCTTCCTTTGTCTTGGTAGTCTATACATCACTCTAAAGCTGTGGAATAGCAAGCGGTACCTGAAACAAATTCCGCACAAAATGTAGCAACCGTTTCTGTGGATGCTATGATGCCGCCATGGAAGGCGTTGGTGTATGAAAAGACGCCTCGCTGATTGAGAGATCAGCAAAGCGTCTACATATATTTGCTACTCGGCGCCTTCAAATTCGCATAGGGGATCGTATTGCCCTCCCTTTCAAGGAATACGTCGTCTGCCTTACCACCACAAACTGTGTAGGGGTATATTTTTTCAGTTTTCGCAAGCCTCCGTCCTCCTTCCAAACAGGCATAAAAAATGACCTGCCGCAGGCAAGCCTTCAAAATCTATTAAATCGCTATATTTTATCTGGATATTTGAACTCAACTTCCGGGTCAATCCGCTTTCCGTTCCTGAGAATCGGTTGATTCGGAAAATCCTGATAATACCGCCGAAGTATTACTGAAGCATATTTCTCATCAAGCTCCATCATGTAGCAGATACGGTTCGTCTGCTCACAGGCCATCAAGGTCGAACCAGATCCGCCAAAGGTGTCAAGCACGATGGCGTTCTCCTGCGTGGAGTTCTGGATCGGATAGCTCAGCAGATCCAGTGGCTTGCTTGTGGGGTGGTTTGTGTTCCGCTTTGGCTTGGCGAAGTTCCAAATGGTAGTCTGCTTGCGGTCAGAATACCAAGAGTGCTTACCGTTCTTGAGGAAACCGTACAGCACAGGCTCGTGCTGCCACTGGTAGTCGCTTCGCCCCAGCACCAGGCTGTCCTTGACCCAGACACAGCACCCGGCGAGATGGAAGCCCGCATCAATAAATGCCTTGCGGAAGTTCAGACCCTCCGTGTCAGCATGGAACACATAGGCAGAAGCGCCGGGTTCCAAATTGGTGACTGCAGAGTCAAACGCCTTACGGAGGAACTCGTAGAACTCATCGCTCTTCATGCTGTCGTTCTTGATGGTAAGCCCGCTGGCGCTCTTGAAAGACACGCCATAAGGTGGGTCCGTTAGCAGCAGGTTGGCGCGTTTACCATCCATAAGCTTTGCAATATCCTCCGGGTTGGTGGCGTCTCCGCAGAGGAGCCGATGCCTGCCAACCGTCCAGATATCTCCTTCTTTGACGAACGAGGCTTTCTCCAGCGCGGCGGTGAGGTCAAAGTCGTCATCCTGGACGTCCTTATCCTCATTGAAGAGGTCGGCCAGTTCCTTTTCGTCAAAGCCGGTAAGAGATACATCAAAATCCGCACCCTGCAGCGCTTCGATCTCCACGCGTAGGAGATTTTCATCCCATCCCGCATCCATGGCCATGCGGTTGTCGGCAATTATGTATGCCTTTTTCTGAGCATCGGTGAGGTGATCCACAAAAACGCAGGGCACTTCGGTGATGCCTTCCTCCTTGGCGGCAAGGATTCTGCCGTGACCAGCGATCACGTTAAAATCCCGGTCGATGATGACCGGATTGATGAAGCCGAACTCACGCAGTGAGGAACGCAGCTTCATGATCTGCTCCGGATTATGCGTCCTAGCATTGTTCAAATACGGGACAAGCTTTGCCACCAACACCAGCTGCATATCAGTCGTTGTCTTTGCCATCTTTTCTTTACCCCTTCCTCAGTTCTCTGCAACGGTCCAGCCATCCGTATTCTTTTCCGACAGTAATTTTCTTGCGCGGTTTTGCCATCAGCGACTCCCCCTTGCCTGGAGAAGGCGCTCCATCAGGTCATCCTGCGGGCTGCTGTCGCCATACTCGACGGAGCAGTGTTCACGGACCACTTGGTTGATCTGATACCATACGCTTGTGACCTGTTTCATATACTCGCGGCTCATAGCAACATATGGAGAAGCGATCGCTGCCTGGGTCGTCGGGTGTTTCGCCAGAAAGCCGTATTCAGAGATAGCCTCTTCGCATTGAATCCATCGGGAGACAGCCATTGCGTACTGCTCGATCAGCTGCGTGTTGACGTACTTTTCGCATCCGCGCTGAGCAAGCCATTTGTAGGTGTTGGTGAATACTTCCGCGGCGCACAGGTCATTGCCGTTTTTCTGAGCCGCCTGCATATATTCCTTGACGGGAGGCACATCGACTGCTTCAAGTTCTACCGGGTCTGGTAATACCAGTTCGCCGATCGCTTTGCCTTCCATAACCTTCTCAGCCAGCGGTTTCTTCGGTCTTCCCTGACCAATACGCGGTCCGCCTCTGGCAGTCCCGTCTTTTGCCATTCACTTCGCCTTCCTTTCGGGAATTTTCCCTCACTAGAGGGGGGTTAATAGGGTGTTTGTTTTCTGCTTTGCGTGCGTCATTGCACCCGCCCGGTTCTAAAATCTTTTCTGACAGAGATTAAGACTCCCCCACGGCCTTGTACATCATTTCTGGTAGGAGACACGCTAAAACCCAGAAGCGCTCCTAGGGCCTTGTAGAGCCTCACAGAGGGCATCTGGCGCTACATGTTGTTATGTTCACTCTCTACCCCACTACATCTTGCGCTTCCAACGGTCACCCATCTCAGCAGTGATACGCGAGTGGCAGGACTTGCAGAGTGCCATCAGGTTGTCCTCACTATGGGTACCACTACGGCTTAGAGGCAGGAGGTGGTGTACCTCCTCAGCAGGAGTTATGCGCCCTTCCTTCATGCACTGCTCGCACAGTGGGTGGGCGGCGATATATCTGTCACGGATTCGTTTCCATGCGTGGCCGTAGCGTTTATGTATAGCAGGGTCGCGGTCGTACTGTTCGTAGCGTTTCGACTCCTCCTTCGCATGCTGCTCACAGAACCTGCCATCTGTCAGCTCTGGGCAGCCAGGATAGGAGCAGGGGCGCTTGGGTTTGTACGGCAACGGTATCACCTCGATTCAGGGTATAAAGAAAGCCCTTGAAGGATTGCTCCCTCAAAGGCTTGCACAGTATATCTTTTCAAGTATATAGTACCAGAAAAAACAATTGTTTTCAAGTGGACTTATGTGGACTTTACTATCTTCTTTTCAGCTATAACTGCATCCACAGCCCTGAGCGCCTCGCGATGAAGCTTCAGAACCCAGCTGACGGAGTAGCCGAGGTCACAGGCGATCTCCTCCCACTGCTGATAACATAAGTACCGTTTTTCAAGAATCAATTGGTGTTCAAGGTTTTCCACGCTGTGAATTATTTCAAGAATGCTTATCTTGTAATTGAGAAGCTGTGCGAGCTCCTCTGTCAATTCATTTTTGATGTCAACAATCTTACAGACGGCATCTTCCATTGGGGACGCTGAGGGGCTGGGGCTATGGGGTACCCCAGTAATCCCTGATGTACAGTTCATAGCCATGCTTTCCAGCGATGCTATTTGCTGCTTCTTGCTGTTGATGCGCTGGTCGAGGCGATAGGCCTGTCCGAGGTATTCTTTTGCCGTCATATCACGCCACCTCCTTACAGAGCCTGCTAATAAGCATTTCAGGGTCGAGTTTGGTAAGTACGCCAAACCAGTCTGAACTGAAAAATTGTTCCACTTCCTGCTTTACAGGTAGCGCTCTTCTATTCTTGAACTCCATTGCCCTTTCGCCGGTGTAGCCCATGACAAGAAGAGTGAATCCGTCGCGAGTAAGATAAAATTCAGGCTGCTCCTTGCGCTGTTCATTCAGATATGACGACTCTCCAAAATTGGATAGTCCCCACGTTGGGTCATCATTCACTATTTGACGTATGTCACGCATGACGTGAGCGTGTTGTTTCTCAAACACCCTTGCGATGTCGCGGCTTGATACCACGACTTTTCCATTGTTCTCAATCAGGCCGAGATTCTTATCCATTCGCTATATCCTCCAAAATCTGTTTAATTTGTTCGGGGCGGTCAAGCACGTAGACTTTGAAGCCTAATTGCCGGAGCATACCGTGCCTGGCCAGCTGCAGTGGTCTTGGCTTTTCTCCGGGAGCCTTGACCTCAACAAAGGCCATCCGGCCACCCGGTAGAAGTACTATGCGGTCAGGCATCCCGTCAAAACCGGGGCTTGTGAACTTGGGTGCGATGCCTCCCGCCTTTTTAACCGCCAGCCTAAATTTCTGCTCTATCTGTTTCTCTCTCATGTTCCAAGACCTCAAATGCCAGCAGCTTCGCCTCGGCGAGTGATTCCACACGGCGGTTGTTCCACCACTGGTACTGCTCACCGCCGACGGTTACCTTGTAGAACTCTCTGCCGCTGAAGCTGTCTTTTTCCGCTATAATCCTTATACGGGTGTTCAGGACCATGTATCCCGCAGAGTGTTCTTTCCACTGCTTTTTCAAAAATGCCGATTTCCTTGAGCTTTTCAGTCTCGCTGCTCTGTCTCTATGCTTCGCAGCCAGCATATCCCCGGACATTGTTCCATCGCAGACACAGCCGACCCGGAATACACCTTGCCACTCGGAATGCACCATTATGTGGACATACCGGATGGGGTCATATCCGCAGAGTTCACAGGTAAATTCGGCTGAACCTAAATCCACGACATCCACACATACCCACCCGTAGAGCGGGGCGCCGAGTTCTTCCAGTCTTGCGATGCATTTCTGTGAATAATCGCTCACTCTTTTCCTCCGTTCTCAACAAATGTAACGAATATAACTGTTAGTAAAAGAATACATAAAGGTCGTATAGGGCAATTACATACGCCTATTCCCAATCAAGTTAAAACTACATATATAATAAGCTGTGCTCCGAAAGCAGGTGTTTCACACGCTGTTTTCGTTACAGAAACTCTTCCGCATCCATCTCAACCTCAATTTTGAGGCAGACGGAGCGGACGTTGACCCCTTGAATCCGCTTCTGGCATTGGCAGTTGCGAGAGCCTTCCGAATTGGAAAATGTCTCGATATAATCCCTATCCCGGAAGCCTTTGATGCACTTGGTATAGATAAAGCCGGCATATTCCAGGGCCTCCCGCAGCACTGACGCGATGACATATACATGGTTTTTCTCAATCTTGCCGTAGCAGGGAGATATAGCCGTATTGAACCGGGTCTTGTTTTCCGCCACCCATCCCTCAACGAAGTGCCACGCTCTGTCCACGGAGTCTTCCTTTTCCAGCGTCTTGCAGTTGTGCAGCAGGGTCATACCAAGCTCCAAAGCCTCCGCCGCGGCTTTCTCCTCACTCATACCGAAAAGGCACTCGGAGGAATATCTGTCAGCAAGGGACAGGGCTGCGATGTTATCAAGATGAGCGCCGGGGTTGCCGATGTCCAGTATTTCAAAGGAGCTTTTCAACTCGCTGCGGAGCCGAGTGAAGTCGCCGCTTAGTCTTCCTTTCACCGGCAGTACCTTCTCAATCAGAAACCTTACGAACTTTTCCCCAGCAAAACCATAGTTTTCCTCGCTTACCTGGTGGACATGCCGTCCGTACTCCGCATCTTCGATAGGCTGACCATAGACCTCCAGAACACGGGTGTTGACACCGTCCATAGAAGTCTCGTTGCTGATAGGTTGCTCTCCGGTGCTGATGATGCTGTTCAGCCACGTTGGGACTTCCTGCAGGCCACCACTGCGGGAGCCTCTGGTCTTGCCGTAGCCGTTGCCCAGGGCATACACGATAGTGGAAGAGGATAGTCGCTTTTCATTCAGCACCTGCAGCTCATCCAAGCCGAGGGGCAAATGCTTCAGCGTCCCGGCTCTGCGTTCCAGACCGACAGCCGTGGAGTTGAAATTGCCCATGAGCTTTAAGGGATTGCCCCAGACGGAAAGTGCGAATTTCAGCGCGGCCGTTTTGCCGCTCCCGGATGCATACCAGAAGTGGATGTTAATAATTCTGTTTTGCAGGGGGTATAGCATTGGCGAGACAAAGGAACCCGCAAGCATAGCTCTCGATACGGCGGAGGCTCTCATTGCCTTTGCAGTTTCAAGCCACAGGGCGAAATCTCCCTTTGCGGAAAGCGCCGGGAGTATCTCCTCACCGTCATCGCCATCGAAGATGACCTCGCCGTCCGTGACATAGGGGTAGAACTCTTTTCCTATCCAGCCGATTCTACTCACGCTGCGGATAAAGGGAATGACGCTGCCGTTCTCGGTTTCGTAGTCGGTGAAGTAGCGCACCATACCCTCGGCATTATCTGAAGACACTAACAGACCGCTGTCGGCAAATCTCACGAGGGATGCTTTATTGAATAGGCTCGACCGGGGAGCGCGGAGGGTTTTCCATTTGCCGTTGCGCATAAAGGCAATCTCCATCATTTCTGTGCCGTTGTCGATATTCTCAAGCCTCGCGGTTATGACCACAGGCTGATGGCAGAGACAGGATTTGACGGGAAAGCCGTTGATGTACGCCGTGGAGCAAACGCCCTCCTCAATGCTGATTTGATACCCGGCGGGTTCCACCGCACCGTGAAGGTCGATGCCATCAAGGGAAATCTCCGCCTGCATATCGTCGAACTCCGGCTCGACCGCTTTGTCTGCCGTGAACTTGACTGCCCGTTCAAAGTCGCGCATTCCTACACCGGATGTTCTTATGAGCTGCTTGAGCCTTGCATAGAGGGCAGGTGCCTTTTCCTTTGCGTAGACCGCAAGCTGCAGAGTGCGCTCTTCCAAAGCCTCATCACCGTCGAGTTTCTTTTTTGTGAGGAGCAGTTCAAGCTGCTCATGGGGCGACAGAAGCGCATGGACTATCGGTGCCTTCACCCCGCAGCCGCCGGCAGGACAGGCAAAGCAGAGATTTTCGTGGATGTACCTGCAGGTGACCGGACGCTTAACCTTTTGGGAACGCTGAATCTTCCGCTCCGTCTCCTCGGTGGAGTAGCCATCATACAGAGCGCTCCATTCGTGAAACAGCTCCGCACCGTCCGGGACGAGGGCAATGTTGTCGCACATGGCTTTCCATTCCGGCTCCGTCACGCCATTGGGGTCGTTCACGAGCTTCTGCACGAAAGAGCAGCGTTCCATGATCCTGTGTGCACTGCCTACCGTTTCCGGGTCTGCCTCAAACGGCTCTCTGTCGAAAGCAGGGGACTTTTCGTAGCATTCGGCGAAATCCTCAAGAGTGTAGCGGGGACCGTCGAAGGACAGCACCTTGCAGGGAACCGGCTCGTCCAACTTGTGATTGAGGCTGCCGGGGGCGCGAAACATATGAGAGATGTTATACACGTTGTCCAGTTTCCAACCACGCTTTGCGGCCTCATTCATCAGCAGCCTTCCGAATCCCCGGAGCAGACCTTTTGCCCATTCCCGGGTTTCGTCATCTGCAAGAGATAAGGGTTCATTAAAAAGGTAGTAGCCATAAATGCCGTAGCCGGAATCTACGAACCCAGTCGGCTTTATCTTCATCTCACTCAGAAATGCGATGGCAGTATCCTTGTCGGGAGGCAGATTAGTTTCCTTGTGAGCAGGACCGAAAACATCAATGTCCGCCACAAAGGCGATGAGCGAATCCACATCATTGTCCTCTCCTCTAAGGTGCAGCGGCAGGTCGGCTCTTCTTGGATTGGGACTGATGTACACATTCCTGTCCTTGCCGAGTTCCGTGACGCGGTCATAAGCCTCGTCCGCCGGGATACGGTAGTGCTTTTTATCCGGCAGCGTTGTATAGATGGCTTCTGGCCCAAACCACCTATAAAACTCGCGGTTATCCATATCTCTCAAGCCTCCTCAATCCTGACCGTATCCCTCCTGCGAAGGAGATTTTCGGTCTGTCGGTAGTAATGGCTGTATGCCGCCTCACTGCATATTGCAATGGAGGCATCGAACAGGTCGGACCCTCTGCCAAAATTCTCTGTGGACAGCCATACTGTTCCCGGCTCTATGAGCGCAAGTTTGGCGTGGGCATAGGGTGATGTATAGAAGTCCACATAGGGATAGAATTCCTTTAACTTCTTTGCCTTGCTTTCATACGCCGTATTGCAGATGACAGTAATCCCTTCATGCCGGCGTTCCAGAATCCTACCCACATATCTGAGGTCGGTTAGAGAGTAGGTGCAGATTGTGATTTCGCCTGGCTCGTTTGCAATTTTGCTAAGCCGGGTATTCCATGATGTGAATGCGTTTGACAGCTTCACATCGGCAGTCAGCATTACGCCGCTTGTATCCGTTTTAAGCATCTCCATCCTCCTCACAGATGAATTTAATGGTCATTCCCTTGGCACTTGCACGGTCGAACTCCGTCTCCATGCCAGAACTCAAATAATCTCCGCACACCCAGAGTTCCCGGCACTGATCCATGAGTGCGTTGCCGAAGGACATCCCCAGTTTTCGTTCCGCCGGGTTGTCGTCATCCATGAACTGTGGGTACAGCAGATGTGGTGCAACCGGGATGAATCCCTTATCCACGGCAATGCGGCAGTACTCTCTCGCGGCTTTGACGTTTGCGTCTACATTTCCGGAGTAAGGACTGCAGATATACACGAGGGGCCTTTTGTTATCCGTCATGGCGCACCTCCGCAATCTTGTCCAGAAGTGCTTCTGCAAAGAGTCCGTATTCCTCTGGGGCAAGCTCTCCGACACCCCCAATCTCAAAATCCTCACATACGCAGAAAACCTCCATGCGGTAGCCGAGGTCTTTCAGAGCGGTGACGAGACGGACAACCGCATCCAAGTCAGCATGGCCTTTGTGTAGCATCTTGTTGGTGCAATCCGCACAGGTCACCTCAGTGTCAAAGAGGTCTTCTGCACCGGTGAAGATGAGCTCCCGTAAGTCAACGGGAATTTCCTTGCCGCACTTGGCGCAATGGGTAATAGTGTTTTTTGCCGTGACGGGACTGCACACAACCGTGCCGTCCTTCAGCTTGGCTTTTGCGTAAATCATGGTCTGTACCTCCGATGTAATCGTGATAAACGGAAAATCCGTCCTCACCTCATATAGGACAGGCAAGGACGGAAACCGTACCGAACCGCAGGTTTTTTAGAAGAAATCTTTGAGCCCCGGATTTTCACGAAGTGTCTGCGTCAGTTTTTTCACCCGCTTGCGGATTGCACCCTCACTCAGACCGCATTCCGCCGCAATCTTCGTCTTGGTCTTTCCGTCCAGAAGCTCGTCCCACAGATGCCGCTCCTCTGGGGTGAGACTCCCGAATGCACCGAGAATGGCTGACCGCTGCTCATCAGCGGCGTATGTAGCCTCGATATCCAAGCGTTCGTCCTCGAGTTCAAATAGGAGCTCCGTGCCGTCATCGTTGAAGCCGAGCGGCTTGTCCAAGTCGAGGGTACGGCGCATATACACCGAGCAGTAATCGCACTTGCGTTTGCAGTCGGCACCGTTGTGGGCACGGCTTGGAGAATCACAGTAATCCTTGTTTTTACAGTTACTGCAGCTCACCGGGCAAGTTGCTGCCGAGGTCTGGGCGATGCAGAGGTTCGGTCTTTTCTGCGAACGCTCCTGGTCTTTGAGGTCGGCGGCGTTTGCCTTGTGGGTAGCGTCACCAATAGCGTTTCGAGGAAGGCGAACCGCCAGTTCACGGTCCGGCGAGTAGTACCACCTCTGAATAAAGGGGTTGTCCGCCGTAGGTGTTTCAGCCGGGGCGAAGCATTCCTGCCGGGTGCATTCGACCGTTTCGCCGCTGGTGAGCATACGGTAATAGTGGTGGAAATGAAGCTGCTGATAGTTTTTCATGATGTTTCCTCCTTGCGTTTTCTGCTGAGGGATTAGCAGCGGAGGAAACAAATAAAGGGTCTGCATCCGATGGACACAGACCCCGCTTCGCCTAAAATGAGCGCACGAAACTAAGGTGGTGGCACATCGGAGCTCCGGGGGGCGGTCTTTATCACCGCTCCGGGAACCTCTATGTAACCTCCACCGCTTCATGGCCACTCAGCGATGTTGATGTATTTTTGGAGCCGTATAATCCGCGGCTCCTGCAGACTGGTTAACGCCTTCTGCGAAAGAGTTTGAATTTGCAAACGTAGGCATCAAAGACTTATGGTAGGTAGAAAACCCTAGAAATATGTTGTATAATACGAAACAAACACTATACGGGCTCGTCCTTTTGTTGGCTTCCATTGTTATTATAGGAAATCGACACGGTATAGACTGGTATTGGCGGATAGGCTTGGGTAGGATTGGGTAGGAGGGTAAAATGGAGTTTCCAGAGTTCATTAGTTTGCTGTACTCGGTAATCGGAGCTGCAAACAGTACCCATGCATTTACAAAATCAATATTAGAAGCGATTGTTACTGACGAAGGTCAGGAAGTGCTGGATGGATATAGCGAAGATTCGTACAAGGCTTACTACAACGGGCATACGAAGATAACAAGATTGGCTCAAAAAATCTCTGTCTACATTGAGCCAGAGGAATTTCCCGGCTATTTTAAGCAGTTTTCTGATGCCACTGTTCAAAGCCTATGCGACATTTTTCAACCGTATTTGCCAGATATAAACCTTCATAATGTTGGTGAAGAGCTGGCCGCGTTGTTTGCTGAAATAATAAAAGAAGCCGCATCTGCAAAGAAAAAGGGCACCCCAAGAGGTGCCGGTAAAGCAGAAACAATAGAGGCGGAGGTTGTAGATGACAGTGAGCCATCTGGTACTGGAGAGGATAAAAAAGATAAAAAAACAACCGTTATTCAACACCAGACCAATGTTGTCCAAAATGGTGAGAACAACATTAATTTGACGAATAACGGTACGATAAATTTCAATTTATAAGGAGGGTGGCATATGGGTAATGAAATATCTATAAAAGGAACTGACTCCGCCATTACTCCGACCACGCAACAGGCAGGAAAGACAAACGTCCATGTTGCGAATGAAAGCGGTGGAATAGTAAACTTTAATAGTTACATCACTTACCAGCAAAACGACATTAATAACACTGGGGTCAGTGCAGAGCAACTTATGGCAATCCAGTCCTTCAGTAAGGAATACTATCAGTTGATTGTCACCTGCGAAGAGGATGTTTATAATGATAACCTCGTTACTGTTCCGATAAGCCGTGCATTAACAAAAAGCATTGTGCCGCCGGAGATTTTTAAAAGGTGCTCGACGCTTACTGAAGCGGGGATAGAGGAGTTAAAAAGGTTTCCAGCGATCATATGCCTTGAGAACACTGGGATGGGCGGTATTACAGACCCAAATCAATGGGCGATGTTTGCCTACATAAAAAAGATACGAGTTGCTGGAAAGAACGTAAAAATTATTTTTCAGCCCCTCACTCCTATTCAACAGCAAAAACTATGTGATAGACGTAACGCAGTTTATCTTGACCTTAATATGGACTGCGCACTTACTGACCTCAATCATAGCGCCTGGTCAGTTCATAAAGTAAACATATTTGAGGCGTTGGATGAAGCCGGAGTCCCCGGCATACCTAAACCTGTGTGAGGAGGAGCCTTTTTGAGCATTAAAATTCCATCTGAAATTATCCGTATTGATTTGAATGATGCATCTTACAAGGATACTGATGCCTTTGTCGAACAACCGTCCTACGTGAACTTCTTCTTTGGCAATAATGGTACGGGGAAATCCACTATAGCAAAGGCCATTCAAACTGGTGCCGGTGTCACATATGCTCTCGGTAAAACATTCGAGGATTATTTGCCATTGGTGTATAATCAGAACTTCATCGATGACAATTTCCGGAGTTATCATAATATGCCTGGTGTTTTTACCTTAAACGAAAAAAACGATACCGCACAAAAGCTGATCGATAAAAAAACAGCAGCTCGTGATGAAGCACACAAAGCAAGAACTGCAGCCATTGAGCAATGGGCTAAGAAAGTGGAGGCAAAGGAGACGCTCCAAAAAGATTTTTATAAAGAGTGCTGGGATCAGGAGGAGACATTTCGCCTAGAGTTTAAAAAGACGCAGGATGGAAAGGGAAGATCGAAACAGTTCACCGAAGAAGTTATGTGCCACGAGCCGAAAGATATGGACATAGAGGAACTGCGGGGATTATATGATTCGGCATATTCCGATACCGCAAAGCGCTACTCTCGCTTTTCCTTCGTCGAAGATACGACTGCATTGGATTCACTGGCCGGAAACGATATTTTATCCGCTGTAATAGTAAACAGTGCGACGACAGAGCTGGCAAGTTTCTTGCGCGAAATCAATGCTACGCAATGGATGCGTCAGGGGCATGATGTTTATTCCGAGCACGCTGATGGCCGGTGCCCATACTGTGCCAGAAAATTAGATGATGATTTTGAGCAAACCTTCATAGATAGCTTTGATGATAGATATCAGAAAGACCTTATCCGCTTGGATGAGTTCTTAGATCTATACAAAGAAACTGCTAACAAACTGTATATGCCTCTTGAGGCTTTTCCAAGTGAAATATATCATAAGATTGACACAAAACCGATCATAGATAAATTGGCAGTTTTAAAGGCTGCCATACAATCCAATGTTGAGGATATAAGAGTTAAAAAAGGCGAACCTTCAAAGATCGTAGCATTAACGGACACAGCACCCATCCTGGAGGAATTCAATACGATTATATCCGGTTTCAATACCTTGATTGATGCAAACAACGCTATTGTCGATGCAGGGCCGGGGATAAGAACGGAATGCACTGATTTGGCGTTTTCTTTGCTTGCATTCAGACTTAAAGATATTATCGCAGGGTATAAAAGGAGCAATGATGCCCTTGCCGATGAAATATCCACCCTTGAAGCCGAGATAAAAACCCACACAGAAGCCATTGAACAAATAAAAAAAGACTTGAAAGCGGCAAGAAACGATACAGTGGATACCGAAGCAGCCAAGGATAGCATTAACCTTATGCTGCGCGATTCGGGCATGCAGGGTTTCAGCTTGGAGCCGAAGCCCGATGTTGCTCACGTGTATGAAGTGCGCCGCCCGGATGGCTCTATTGCCGAAAACCTAAGTGAAGGTGAAAAGAATTTTATTGCATTCCTTTACTTTTACCACCTTGTATACGGAAGCGATTCCAAAGACGGAGAGGTTAGGGATAAAATTGTAGTCATAGATGACCCAGTTTCGAGCATGGATAGTGGTAATCTCTTCATTGTAAGTACACTTATACGCCAGATGATAGAAATTTGCCGCAATAACGCGGATAACCGCAACAGTGTGGTCGGGGGCAACTTTATCAAACAGATTTTCATCCTCAC
>Ga0123334_1003719_pt1 | contig 16195 bp, 8 predicted proteins | sample BiotimSIPDNA_FD_89706 | JGI IMG/M metagenome (GOLD analysis project Ga0123334, IMG submission 89706) | Anaerobic biogas reactor microbial communites from Washington, USA - Biogas_R1 time_0 SIP DNA | ecosystem: Engineered > Bioreactor > Anaerobic > Unclassified | place: Washington, USA | collected... | reverse complement strand
AACGAGGCGTTGAAGCCCCGCATTGTAGTGTTGACCGACATTGCTCCCAACGACATCGAGCCGGACGACATGGAGTCGATGGTGCGGTTGTTGGTCCATGCTGATCAGTTTGAAATCGAGGCATTGATAGCGACAACAGGGTGGAACAATACTGGCGGACAGGAGCGCACCGACCTAATTCACGCTGCGTTGGATGCTTACGAGAAAGACCTGCCCCACTTGAGCAAACGATCTGCTCAATCGAGGTTTGCCAAGGATGAGTCGATGCAGCCATTAGGCTATTGGCCGACACCCGAGTATTTGCGTTCCAGGACGGTCATGGGCAGCACCAATATGGGAATGAAGTACATCGGTGAGGACAATGATTCTCCAGGCAGTGAGTTGATGATCAAACTAGCCGATGAAAAGGATGACCGACCCATCTGGGTCACGGTATGGGGTGGCGGTAATACTTTGGCTCAGGCCATCTGGCGGGCTCAACAGGAACGGACACCGGAGCAATTGAAAACGTTCTTGCGGAAGTTTCGCGTGTACGCCATCACCGACCAGGACAGGCCCTGGTCGAGGGATGATGATCAACCTTTCGAGATTAGTTCGCACCATTGGATGAAGTCGTTTGAAGAAGACCTGCTGTTTCTCTGGTGCGAATGTGCCTGGAAACATCAAAACGGTACCGGTAAGAACCAGTGGGGTCAATACGCGGAGCACATTCAGCACCATGGCCACCTTGGCGCGCTTTACCCGAAATACAAATGGGGTGTAGAAGGGGATACACCTGCGTTCATGCACGTGATGCCCAACGGTTTGTCTGATCCTGACTGCCCGACGCAGGTGAGCTGGAGCGGTTATTTTGAGTGGGGAGTGGGACGCGATGGCCTCACACAGGCCTATGTCAACGACAGGGGCAGGCCGTACGACATCGGTACGCGTTACTTCAACTATTTCTACCCGGCCATGTTCAACAACTTTGCTGCGCGCATGGATTGGGCCAAGGAGGGCAAGGGCAACCGCAATCCCGTGGTCATTGTCAATAAGGTCACAGGCCTAAAGCCCCTGATGGTGGAGGCTACTGCTGGAAAAGAGTACACGCTTGATGCATCACGGTCCTATGACCCTGATGGTAATGCCTTGCGCTTTAAATGGTGGGTGCTGCCGGAAGCCGGGACATACAAGGGTGAGGCCGTCATTTCAAACGGCGACGCCAGCAAGGCCACCCTCAATATGCCTTCGGATGCGGCAGGCAAGACGATTCACGTTATTTGCGAGGTGACCGACACGGGTACCCCCAGCTTGACCAGTTACCGGCGAGTCATTGTTGAGGTGAAGTAAAGCCTTGAAAAACAGCTTTTTTTGTCGAAGGACATCAAATAGTATCAAAACTTGCAATATTTGCAATTTTTGATACTATTTGATGTATATTTGCTCCATGGAACACCTCATAGAAAGAAAGGAGTATCTGGATAAGCTATTGTCATACAAGGACAAAGATCTTATCAAGGTGGTAACAGGTCTACGCCGTTCGGGCAAGAGTACCTTGTTGGAATTGTACCAATGGCGGTTGCTACAACTCGGCATTGATAAGGATCAACTAGTGTTTTACAACTTCGAATTGCCGGAAAAATACGTGAATAAATCGTGGAGTGACCTGTATTTCGAAATAAAACAGGCACTGCATCCTGATAAAATGAATTACATTTTTTTGGATGAAGTGCAGAACATCCCTCATTTTGAGAAGTTGGTGGATGGGCTATATGCATCTGATTTTACAGACGTGTATGTTACAGGTTCAAATGCTTTTTTGCTTAGTAGCGAATTGGGTACCTTGTTGAGTGGCCGTTACATCGAGATTTCCATGTTGCCGTTTTCGTTTAAGGAGTACTTACAGGCGCGCCAGATCGATGTAAGCAACAGATACCTAAATTTTGAAGCCTTGTTCTTTGATTATGTGAACGAAACATCTTTACCAAAAGGAGTGGCGCTTAGAGAGGGTGGTTATGATAACATCATCGAGTACCTTGATGCTATTTTTACGACCATCGTTGAGAAGGATATTACCCAACGCTACCGGATTAACGATAAGCGCGCTTTCATGAATACGGTTAAGTTTATTGCTTCGACAATCGGAAGTCCGGTTTCCCCCAGCAGTATAGCTAACACACTTAAACATGACGGTCAACAGATTCATCACGCCACTGTTGAAAACTATTTAAGGTATCTGGTGGCTAGTTTCGTGTTTTATAAGGTCAACCGTTTTGACTTGAAAGGGAAAAAGCAGCTGGCAACCTTGGAAAAATACTATCTGGTGGATGCTGGACTGTTGAATGTTTTGGTGGGCAGGGATCGAATGTCAGATAGAGGTCATATCCTGGAAAATTGTGTCTATTTTGAATTATTGCGGCGTGGCAACCGTGTTTGGACGGGTACAGCTCGTTCAGTTGAGGTGGATTTTGTGTGTAAAGACCGGGAAGGAGGTTTGGCGTATTATCAAGTAGCCTGGCTTTTATCAAATGAAGATACCGCCGAACGTGAGTTTGGTGCGCTGGAGAAAATTGACGACAATTATCCAAAATTCGTGTTGACAACAGACTCATTTACACAAGATCGCAACGGTATCAAGCATCTGAATGTGTTTCAGTGGTTGTTGGGGTTTTAAACCGCCACCACCTTTTCTTCATCCACGTACCATAAATAGCCGTGCACGTTGGGGTAGCCCATCTGGGTGAGGAGGTGCATGTACTCGGCGACCTGGCGTCGGTGGGAGGCGGCGGCTTGTCCGAATTTGAAGTCGACGACGGTGAGCTGGTCGGGGGCCAGCATGACACGGTCGGGGCGTTTGAGAACAGTGTGGCCCTGGTCGTCGTGCGTGAGGATGGAACACTCGTTGAAGAGTTTGTAGCGGTCTGAAAACCAGTCGGCGGCCTGGGGCTGCTGCAGGGCTTTCCGGGCGTAGGCCAGGGTCTCTTCGACTTCGTTGAGCGACAGGAGACCTTCGTGTACCAGGTCGTTGACCGCGGCTTCCACGTCGTTGGCGGTGCGGATGGCGGAGAAGAGGTAGTGGTAAAGCTTGCCCCTGTCAATGAATTGGTTGTGGTAGCCTTCATCACCCCAGCCTTGGCTGAAGGCTTTGGAACGGGTGGATTGCCTGAAGTGGACTTTCTGGCCGTGGCTGACAAAGGTCACGGGGATGTCACGACCTTTGGGAAGGAGGGTGCCGCGGGTCTTTGAGGTAGCTTCGCCGGTGGCCGTAGCGGCATCGCTAGCGACGGTCGTTGTGTCGTCGGCGGTTGCCGTGGCTTTCGGTGTTGTTTTATCCGGCTGTTTGGGCGTCGAAGCCTGCAGTCGGCCGAACGTAAAGAGACCGGGTTTGGTTTCGTGGGTGGCCAACTCAGTGTTACCGTGCAGGGTGTCGTACAGAAGGTCGGCAATGCTGGACGGGGGCTTGGACTGGCCTTTTTTATCGATGGTGCGGGCTTTGCCCATGACGATGAGGTTGCTGACCGCCCTGGTCAGGGCTACGTAGAGCAGGTTGACGCTATCGAGGTAGAGTTGGCTGCGTTCGAGCGTGTAATCATCGGCAAAAATCGATTCATTCAGGCTACTGTTGTAGGTGGCCGGCATCAGGTCGAGCTGGTTGTAGGGCGCACGGTCGGGCTGGCACCAGAGCTGTATGCGTCCCACTTTTTCGGAATCGAGGCTCCAGTCGCAGAAGGGCAGGAGCACTGTGTGAAATTCCAATCCCTTTGATTTGTGGATGGACAGGATGCGCAGGCCATTGACACCGGCACCCGAAGGTACACTGACTCTGCTCAGCACCTCATCCCAGTAGTTGAGGAAGCTGGGTAAATCGGAAGGGTGATGGCTCAGGTATTCGGTGAGCTTGTCCATGAAGGTGTAGAGGTAGCTGTCCTGGCCATCGAGCCGATTGAGACTGAAGAGGCGGTAAAGGGTTTCGACCAGTTCGTGGAGAGGGGTCTGGCGGAGTTGGTCCTGTTGGTCGAGAAAACCTGCTGGCAACTGTTCGTGTGTGCCTATCAGGTCGTGCAGTGACAGTTCTCCCAGGCAGACTTCGTAGTGGTAATCAAGGGTGAGTTGGGCCAACAGAAGGGGGTTCTCTGGTTCAGTCAACACCCTGAGTGCGGTGATGAGAAGCTGCAGGGCTACCGAGGACGACAACAGGAAAGCCTCGTCGGAAATGACAGTGTAAGTGACGCCGGTGGCTTCGAGGGCTGGATCGCGGTGCGTGTCGAAATAGGCAGCTACCTGGGGAATGAAGCGGTTGTTCCTCACCAGTATGGCGATTTGATCGGCGCGTACACCCTGTTGCTGAAGGGTGATGGCTTCGTTGAGCAGTTGATCGAGGGACGCTTCCTGGTAGCTGACCTCTTCGTTGGTCAGAAAACGGACGGATACATAGCCGGCGTCGTCACCGCGGACGCTTTCCTGGGCCACGGTGGCGTAGGCCTGACGCAGGTCGTTGCCGTTGATGGCCTCGTCGTCGAGGTTGGCGGCACCTTGGGCGGTCAGGGCTTCGAAGAGGGTGTTGTTGAAACGGATTACCACGGGGTCGCTGCGCCAGTTCTGGTTGAGGGTGCGCACCTGCACGGGGGCCGTGTTGAGTTGGTGGTCGAGGGTGCTTAGAATACGCCAGTCGCCGTTGCGCCAACGGTAGATGGCCTGCTTTTCATCGCCCACCACGAGGCTGCGGTTGCCATTGGACAATCCTTCGAGCAGGATGGGCTTGAAGGTGGCCCATTGCAGGCGAGAGGTGTCCTGGAATTCGTCGAAGAGGAAATGGTGGAGTTCGGTGCCGGTACGTTCGAACACAAAGGAGGCGTCCTGACCGGTAATCAGGCTACTCAACAATGCATTGGTGTTGGACAACAGGAATCGGTTGGTTTCGCGGTTGAGGCGGTTGACGGTCTTGTCGATGTCAGTGAGCAGACCAACGTTGCTCAGGTGTCTGATGCAGAGCCGGCAAGTGGCAATATCGGTGACCAATGTCTGGCGGAGGCGCTCCGCTTCGTTGAGCAGGGGCGTGAGTTGCTCGTTGGCCAGGTTGGTGAGTTCGTTGCGACGGGGATGCGATTTACTTACCCAGGCATCGGGGTTTTCCATGGCGGATTTGACCCTGGCGCCCAGGAGTTGATCTTTTTCCCATACCCCCTTTTGCAACTTGAGAAAGTAACCGGCCGGCCCATTGGCTTTGTTGGAAAGATCGTCCACGGAAAGTCCATGAGCTGACAGCGCTTCGAAGAAGGGTACAGCGGCTTGTTTGAGGGCGGCTTCTTTTTTAGTTTGCAACGCCAGTAGTTCCTTCTTGTAGCGTTGCAGGAAGCCTTTGTTGGCCAGTTGCTCCTGGAGAGCGCTGGCTTTTTCCTTGAAGCGTTCCTGGAAGATAGTACCTCCGAAATCTTTGAGTTGCTCGTCAATGCGCAATACACTGCCTTCTCTGTATTGTTCTTCGATGTAGTCGGTGATCCAGTTAAGGAGTTCGGGGTCTTCGTGGCTGCGGTCGAGCAGGTTGTCAACGGCTTCGCTCAAAACGGTGTCGTTGGACAGTTCGATGTTCAATCCAGTGCCAATACCCAGTTCCCTGGCCAGGTTGCGCAGGATGGACTGGAGGTAGCTATCGATGGTTTCCACCCGGAAACGGGCGTAGTCGTGGATGATGAGCTGCAGGGAGAGGGTGGCGTTGGCCTTGATGGTGGCCGGAGTGAGGCCGGTTTCCTTGACCAGCGTAGCCGTCATGCCGTCGGGTTGGGCCGCTGTGTCCAGGTTGGAAAGGGTCCACAGGGCATTGAGGATGCGCTCCTTCATTTCTGTGGTAGCCTTGTTGGTAAAAGTGACTGCCAGGGTATTGCGGTAGCTGTCGGGACGTTGCAGGATTAACTTGACGTATTCAACAGTAAGACGCCAGGTCTTGCCTGAGCCGGCTGAGGCCTTGTATACGGTGAGCAGGGGTGTGACGGCAGTGTTGAAGGGGGGCATGGCAGCAATTTTCAACCGATAAATGTACACTTTTTTTTCTACCTTTGCCGCTTCACGAGGGCTGTTTTTCCACCCGGTCCTGCTGTGCCATTGTTTTCTCTAACCACGGCTATTAATGAAGCGATTTTCCGTCCTGTTATTGTCCGGCTGTTTGTGCCTACCCTTTATACAGGGTCAGGGCGTGGCTTCTATCCTCGATCGTACACCCGAAACGCTGGTGCAAGTGCATCAGTCGGCGTTTTTCAACAACACCGAGTTTGGTCATTCCCAATGGGAGATGCCCCAAACCATGGCTGGGGTACACGTGGCACCAGCTGTGGGACTGCGCTGGGATAGTACACACACGGTTGTGGTGGGAGTTGACCTGCTCAAAGAATTTGGGAGTGAAAACCTGGTGGATTACAGCGAACTGGTGGCGTATTACCGGTACGAAAAGGGGGCTAACCGTTTTACAATGGGGGCTTTCCCGCGTGAGGACGTGTTGGATGATTACCCGCGTTTGTTTTTTTCCGATTCCATCCGCAATTACCGGCCGTTGATGACTGGGTTTTGCTGGGAATACCGTCGGGGTGCTTCTTACCTCAAGGCCTGGTTGGACTGGACTAGCCGTCAGACGACGCAACGGCACGAGGCTTTTTTCATGGGGGAAACCTTCCGGCTTGACCTGGGCCCTGCCTACCTGCAACATTACGGTTACATGTACCACTTCGCCGGGGTGATGAATCCGCCGGCTTTCGATGCCTTGCACGACAATGGGCTTTACCTGACCTCGATAGGTTCTGATCTGACTTCCTGGATCAATCTGGGGCCGCTTGATAAATTGGATCTCAACGTGGGCTGGGTAGCCGGGCTGGAGGATGCCAGGGGAACAACAAAATGGATGGCGCATCATGGCATGTTGGCCAAACTTGAACTGGATTGGTGGAAAGTGGGGCTGGAAAACAGTTTTTACCTGGGTGAAGGCCAAATGGCATTTTACAACGATCACGGCAACTTGCTTTATTGGGGTGATCGTTTGTTCAGGGCCGACAGCTATAACCGCACGGATTTTAAAATCAACTTCATCACATCACCGACGGTCAATGTTCGACTTATGTACTCGTTCCATGCGGCTGAAGGCACTGTGTACCACGAGCAGGCCTTGTACGCGACGGTGCGGTTGAATGCGTTGACAAAACGATAATCGTTTCTGAAATACTATAACGATATAAGGCTGAATCATATGCTGACTATTAAACCGTTGACAACGAGAGGCTTGTTTGGCTGGCTATTGGTCGGCTGGGTGGTCATCAACCTGCTTCAGGCTACCTTTACCGATCTGTCCAACGATGAGGCCTACTATGCGCTCTGGGGACAAAACCTGGATTGGGGTTATTTTGATCACCCGCCCATGGTGGCCTTGTTTACCTTTCTGAGCAGTTTGTTGGCGCCTGGTGCCCTAGGTGTGCGGTTGATGACGGTGTTGGCGCAGGCCTTAACGTTGTGGCTGGTGTGGCGATTACTGGAGGAAAGTGGGCTGAAAGCAATCTCCGACAGTGTGCTCTCGTTTTTTATTGCGGCTGCATCCCTGGTGATGTTTGCCGCCCTGGGTTTTGTGACCACGCCCGATGTGCCTTTGTTGCTGTTTGCCGCTTTGTTCTTGCTGGCTTACCGGCGTTTCCTGCAACGGGCCAACTGGGTTAACCTGCTTTTGCTCAGTCTGTCCATGGCCGGCATGGTGTACAGTAAGTATCAGTCGGCGTTGGTGATTGGTTTCATTGTATTGTCCAACCCCCGGTTGCTGCTCAACTTCCGCTTTTGGTTGTCGGGTGTGTTGGCATTGCTATTGTTGGCGCCGCATGCGTATTGGCAGCACATCAACGACTTCCCCAGTTTTCAATACCACCTGGTGGCCAGAAGTGCCGCATTCAAATGGTCTTATTTTCTTGAATACCTGCCCAATCAATTGGCCGTTTTCAACCCGTTTACCCTGGGTTTGGTGGTTTATGTGCTGGTGAAACGGCGTACGGCCGATGTTTTTGAACGGGGCCTGCGCTTTTTGATTGTGGGTTTTGTCCTTTTTTTCTGGATCATGGCGTTCAGGGGACATGTGGAGCCGCATTGGACAGTGGTGGCATCGTTGCCTATGTTGATTCTGTTGGTCAGGGCAGCAGCCGTCCAACCCCGCGTGAAGCGCTTTCTGCATACCTGGGTGCTGGGCTCGCTGGGTTTGGTGCTCTTGGCCAGGGTGGGTCTGTTGATTCCGGCTATCGCGGCCAAGGCTCATTTTTATACTACACCCACGTACAAAGCTATCGCTGCTGTGGCCGGTGATGCTCCCGTGGTCTTTGGCAGTTCGTTTCAGCAACCTTCTTTGTATACTTTTCACAATGGAGGCTTATCTACGACAGTCAGTTCCATCCATAATCGCCGCACGCAGTTTGACCTGTGGCAATGGGAACGTTCCCTGGAAGGGCAACGGGTGTTTGTGTGTGCCAGGGTGGAGAGTAAGAGTCAGGTATTTACTGTTGGTGATCAACGGATCGAGGGCTTTTTCGTGGAGTCGTTCAGGGCTACGCAACGCTTGGTGGTGACCACCGACCTGCCTGAATCGGGTGTTTCGGCGCCCGGGGATACCCTGAGGGCTATGGTAACGGTGACCAATCCTTATCCCTATGCCGTACAAGCGGACGATAGTGTGATGCCTGTGCGGGTGGTGCCGTGTTTGTTTAAGCGGAAGGTGAAGGCGGTTTGTGAAGTGGTGGCAGGCGCTGCTGAATCTGTTTGGGCCGTTCCGGGTGAACTGAACCTGGCACCAGGTGCTTCAGTGACGGCACCGATGGTTTTTGTGGTACCCAACGATCTGTCGGCTGGTACCTATAATTTGACGGTGACCACCGAGGGACTGTTTGGCCCTGCTTTGGGTAACCGTCTTCATGCATGGGATGTATGTATACAGAACTGATTATAAAGCTGATACGATTTTGCGTGGTGGGATTCTCCGGCATGATCGTAGATTTTGGTGCGACCTGGACCCTGAAGGAAAAGGTTAAGGCCAATAAATACCTGGCCAACACGACAGGATTTATCCTGGCGGCCACATCGAATTATATCCTCAACCGTATTTGGACGTTTAAGAGCCAAAACGAACAGGTGGCCACGGAATATGCTTCATTTATCGGTATTTCCCTGGTTGGGCTTGGTATCAACAATTTGATATTGTATGTGTTGACCGATAGGTTGCACTGGAATTTTTACCTATCCAAGCTTTGTGCCATTGCCGTAGTAACCTTGTGGAATTTCGGCATGAATTATGTATTTACGTTTGGAGATCTGTTGCCTCAATGATTGTATGTATTGCTGAAAAACCGAGCGTAGCGCGTGATATCGCTGCGGTCCTGGGAGCTACGCAGCGTCACGATGGTTACCTGGAGGGCCAAGGCTACCAGGTGACGTGGACGTTCGGGCACTTGTGTACCTTGAAGGAACCACATGACTACACGCCACAATGGCGGTCGTGGCACTTGAGGGATTTACCCATGATACCACCGCGTTTCAGCATCAAATTGATTGATAACGACGGGTACCGCAAACAGTTTGGCATCATCGAGGGGCTGGTTAAAGGAGCCGAGATGGTGATCAACTGCGGGGATGCCGGGCAGGAGGGGGAACTCATCCAGCGTTGGGTGCTGCAGAAGGCTGGATGTACGTGTCCGGTGAAACGTTTGTGGATTTCTTCGTTGACCACGGAGGCCATCAAGGAAGGTTTCAACGCCCTCAAGCCGCAGGATACGTATCAGTCGTTGTACGAAGCGGGCCTGCTGAGGGCCATCGGGGATTGGTTGCTGGGCATGAATGCCACCCGTTTTTTCACCCTTAAATATGGGCGTGAAAAGCAGGTGTTGTCACTTGGCCGTGTGCAGACACCTACCTTGGCGCTCATTGTGAACCGTCAACGGGAAATCGATCAGTTTGTGCCGCAACCCTATTGGGAACTCAAGACCGTGTACAGAGAGACCACCTTTTCGTCGGTCAAAGGACGGTTTGGAGCCAAGGAAGAGGCGGCTGACCTGTTGGCGCAGATCAGTGGTGCTCCCTTTGTCATTACAGGAACGTCGGCCAAAAAAGGAACAGAGGCACCACCGCGTTTGTTTGACTTGACCTCGTTGCAGGTGGAGTGCAACAAGAAATTTGCCTATTCGGCCGACGAGACCCTCAAGCTGATTCAATCGTTGTACGAGAAGAAATTAACCACCTACCCCAGGGTGGACACAACGTTTTTGAGCGATGATATTTACCCCAAAGTGGGTCCTACACTCAAAGGGTTAGTGGATTATTCGACCTTGACGGAACCATTGCTCGGCAAACCGCTGCCCAAATCGAAGAAGGTGTTTGACAACAGCAAGGTGACCGACCACCACGCCATCATCCCTACGGGTGTCAGACCTGGAGGGCTCACGTTGCAGGAGCAGAAGGTGTACGACCTGGTGACGCGACGGTTTATTGCCGCGTTTTACCCGGATTGCCGGTTTTCAACCACCACGGTGTTGGGTGAAGCGGCCGGTGTGGAGTTTAAGACTACGGGCAAACAAATACTGGAGCCGGGTTGGCGGGTGGTGTTTGAGGCGGAGCGTGCGGCAACACAGACGGCGCGAAACGGTGGTGCCGCTGAGGCTTCTACGGCCGATGACGATGAAGCAGCCTCCAAGGATGAAGAAAAAACGTTGCCCTCCTTCGTCAAGGGCGAGTCAGGGCCTCATGTCCCCGACCTGGCTGAAAAGCAGACTCAACCCCCTAAACCCTATACCGAAGCGACCTTGCTGCGGGCTATGGAAACGGCGGGCAAGCTGGTGGACGATGAGGACTTGCGTGATGCGCTTAAGGAAAACGGTATCGGGCGACCTTCTACCAGGGCCAGTATCATTGAGACCCTTTTCAAGCGCCAATACATTAAAAAAGAACGCAAAAACCTGTTGCCAACGCCAACCGGTACCGCTCTTATTGACCTCATTCACGTGGATGTGTTGAAATCGGCCAGTCTTACCGGTTTGTGGGAAAAGAAACTCCGCCAGATAGAACGCAAGGAGTACAACGCCGCCCAGTTCCTGGACGAACTCAAAACCATGGTGATCGAGGTTGTTACCACTGCTTAATTTTGCTAACCGGAGTTTGCAAAATCGTGACTATTTACTATCTTTGCCCCCCAATCACGGGTTTATGGAACGCTTTTACCGCACACATACTTACCTGGTGGAACACGTGCAATCGCACGTACGCCGTCAGTTGATGGATGAAATCGACTGGAGTCATCGGCTCATCGGGATTAAGGGCAGCCGTGGGGTGGGGAAGACGACCTTTTTGATTGATTACGCCAGGGAACGTTTCGGCACCGACCGTTCCTGCCTCTATATCAACCTCAATCATTTTTATTTCACCAAGCACAGTTTGCTGGAGTTTGCCCAGGCCTTTTCCAAACAGGGAGGCAAAACCCTGCTCATTGACCAGGTGTTCAAGTACCCGGATTGGTCGAAGCAATTGAGGGCTATTTACGACACCTGTCCCGAATTGCATGTGGTGTTTTCCGGCTCCTCGGTGATGCGCCTAAAGGAGGAAAACCCCGATTTGGTGGATGTGGTACAGTCGTACAACTTAAGGGGCTTCTCGTTCAGGGAATACCTCAACCTGATGGCCGGTACCTCTTTCCAACCCGTCAAACTGGACGAACTGCTTTCCAACCACCTGGCACTGGCCGCCGAGGTCTTGGCAACGGTACAACCTGCCGCCTATTTCAAAGATTACTTGCACCATGGTTTTTACCCATTTTTTCTGGAAAAACGCAATTTTTCGGAAAATCTGCTCAAAACCATGAACATGATGATAGAGGTGGATGTTTTACTAATCAAGCAGATAGATCTGAAGTATTTGTCAAAAATCAGGGCACTCTTGTACCAGGTTGGACTTGAAGCGCCGGGACCGGCCAACGTGAGCCGTCTGAGCCAGGACATCGATATCTCGCGGGCCACGGTGATGAATTACCTCAAGTATTTAAAAGATGCCCGCCTCATCGATACGTTGTATCCGGTGGGGGAATGTTATCCGAAGAAACCTTCGCGCATCTACCTGCACAACACCAACTTGATGTACGTTATGCAGGATAAGTTGTCGGTAGATAAGCAAGGCATTTGCGAGACCTTCTTCTACAACACCGTGCACAAGGACAACAAGGTAAACATGGGTGCCAAACGCAAACAGTTTGTGTTGAACGGTGCGGAGACTTTTCAAATCAGTTGTGGTAAAGTGAGCGGCAAGCTCAACCCTGATCTCTGGTATGTGGTGGACCTGCCTCAGGCTGGTCGTGACAGGGTCATCCCACTCTGGTTGTTTGGTTTTCTATACTGATAAGTAAAAGCAACAGTGCTTACATGGTTATGGCAACGAAACCTCAACGAAGAAACGCTAACGACAACAACGCTACGATAATATGAACCCTTTATTTTTCGATGTATGACTAAACAAAAAAAGTTTTTGACCTGTGACGGTAACCAGGCTGCGGCTCACATCGCCTATATGTTCAGCGAAGTGGCAGCTATTTACCCCATCACACCGTCGTCGACCATGGCCGAATACGTGGACGAATGGGCCGCTGCCGGCCGTAAGAACATGTTCGGCGAAAAGCTGGTGGTAGAAGAAATGCAATCCGAAGCTGGTGCCGCCGGTGCCATGCACGGCGCCCTTCAAGCTGGAGCGTTGTCTACGACCTTCACCGCTTCACAAGGCTTGCTGCTGATGGTGCCCAACATGTATAAGGTGGCTGGTGAATTGTTGCCAGGCGTTTATCACGTGTCTGCCCGTGCCTTATCAGCCCAAGCATTGTCCATCTTCGGCGACCATCAGGATGTGATGGCTGTGCGTCAAACTGGTTGTGCCATGCTGGCTACCGGTTCGGTGCAAGAGGTCATGGACCTGGCTGCCGTAGCCCACTTGTCGGCCATTAAGGGACGTATCCCCTTCGTTCACTTCTTCGATGGTTTCCGTACGTCACACGAAATCCAGAAGATTGAGCAATTGGATCAGGAAGAACTGATTCCACTGATCGATCAGGAAGCCTTGACCGCTTTCCGCGACAGGGCCCTCAACCCCGAAAAGCCTGTACTGCGTGGTACAGCTCAGAACCCTGACATTTACTTCCAGGCCCGCGAGGCATCCAATCCTTTCTACGACAACATCGTGGGCATCGTTGAAGACTACATCAACGAAATGAACAAACTGACAGGTCGCAAATACGGCTTGTTCGACTATTATGGTGCTCCCGATGCCGACCGTGTGGTTATTGCCATGGGTTCAGCAACCGAAGCACTGCGCGAAGGCATCGACTACCTCAACGCCAACGGCGAGAAGGTGGGTATGGTAGCCGTTCACCTGTACAGGCCTTTCTCGGCCAAGCATTTCCTGGCAGCCGTGCCCAAAACGGCCAAGCGCATCTGCGTACTCGACCGCACCAAAGAACCGGGAGCAACGGGCGAACCCCTTTACCTGGACGTGAAAGACTGTTTCTACGGTCAAGCCGACGCTCCCGTTATTGTTGGCGGACGTTACGGTTTGTCTTCCAAGGACTTCACGCCGGCTCAGGTGTTGGCTGTGTATGAAAACCTGGCAATGAAAATGCCCAAAAACCACTTCACCGTGGGTATCGTAGACGACGTGACCTTCACTTCGCTGCCCCTCAAGGAAGAAGTATCGCTGGGTGCTCAAGGTATCTTCGAGGCTAAATTCTATGGCCTGGGTGCCGATGGTACGGTGGGTGCCAACAAAAACTCCATCAAGATAATCGGTGACAATACCGACAAAAAGGTGCAAGCCTATTTCTCGTACGATAGCAAGAAGTCGGGTGGTTTCACCTGCTCCCACTTGCGTTTCGGTGACCAAGACATCCGTTCCACCTACCTGGTGACCACGCCTGACTTTGTGGCCTGCCACGTTCAAGCTTACCTCAATCTCTATGACGTGACCAAGGGCTTGAAGAAAAACGGAACCTTCTTGTTGAATACGGTTTGGAACGCCGAAGAGGTGAAAAAGAACCTGCCCAACAAAGTCAAAAAGTACTTTGCCCAGAACAACATCACGTTGTACATTATTGATGCCACCAACATTGCTCAGGAAATTGGTTTGGGCAACCGCACCAACACCATTCTGCAGTCGGCTTTCTTCAAGATCACCAACGTGATTCCTTACGAACTCGCTGTTGACAAAATGAAGTACGCCATCAACAAATCGTACGGCAAGAAGGGTGAGAACATCGTGAAAATGAATTACGCAGCTGTTGACAGAGGTGGAGACTATGTGAAAGTGGATATACCCGCTGAATGGGCTACCATTGTGCTGGAAGACGAGGCCATTGACGAAAACATCCCTGCTTTCGTTCGCGACGTGGTCAGGCCCATGAACGCCCAGGCTGGCGACGACCTGCCTGTGTCTGTGTTCAAAGGCCGTGAAGACGGCACCTGGGATCAAGCTACTTCTCAGTATGAAAAACGCGGGGTGGCCAGCCATGTCCCCGTTTGGAACGCTGAAAACTGTATCCAGTGTAACCAGTGTGCCTATGTTTGTCCTCACGCTACCATCCGTCCGTTTGTGTTGGATGAAGCTGAACAAGCCATGCAGCCTGAAGGTATGACCACACTTAAAGCCACTGGCAAGCAGTTCGCCGGCATGACCTTCAAGATCCAGATCGACGTGCTCGATTGCCTCGGTTGCGGCAACTGTGCCGATGTTTGCCCCGGCAACAAGGGCAATAAGGCGCTTGAAATGACACCTATCGAAACCCAACTGCACGAACAGGCCAATTGGGACTTCCTAGTGAAGAACGTGAAGTCCAAGCAACACCTGGTGGACATCCAGGCTAACGTGAAGAACTCACAGTTTGCAGCTCCGCTCTTCGAATTCTCGGGTGCTTGCTCGGGTTGCGGTGAAACACCTTACGTCAAATTGATTTCCCAATTGTTTGGTGACCGTCAAATGGTGGCCAATGCTACTGGTTGTACGTCCATCTATTCTGGTTCGGCTCCTTCTACGCCTTACCGCACCAACGAAGAAGGCAGGGGTCCGGCATGGGCCAGCTCCTTGTTTGAGGACAACGCTGAATACGGTTTGGGTATGCACTTCGCTACCGAAGTGATGCGTGACCGTTTGGCCGACCTGATGCAAAAAGGCCTGGCTTGCGACTGCTGCAGCGACGAACTGAAGGGCTATTTCACCGAATGGTTGGAAAACCGCGAAAGCGCCGCCAAGACCAAGGAACTTGAAGCCAAGATCACTCCGCTGGTCAACGCTTGCTCCTGCGACGTCTGTGTGGCAATCCGTCCGTTGACCAAACACATCATCAAGCGTTCACAATGGATTATTGGTGGTGACGGTTGGGCTTATGACATCGGTTACGGTGGTCTTGACCACGTATTGGCCTCTGGTAAGAATGTCAACATCCTGGTGGTGGACACCGAGGTTTATTCCAACACCGGTGGACAGTCGTCCAAATCAACGCCTGTGGGTGCTGTGGCTAAGTTTGCTGCTTCTGGCAAGCGTGTCCGCAAAAAAGACCTGGGCTTGATGGCTACAACCTACGGGTACGTATACGTGGCTCAGATTGCCATGGGTGCCAGCCAGAGTCAGACGCTCAAAGCCATCCGCGAAGCCGAAGCCTACGACGGACCGTCCTTGATCATCGCTTACTCACCCTGTATCAGCCACGGCTTGAAGGCAGGCATGGGCAAAGCCCAGACCGAACAGTCCCGCGCCGTTGAATGTGGTTACTGGCACTTGTACCGCTTCGATCCAACCCTGGAAGCTGAAGGCAAGAACCCCTTCCAGCTCGACAGCAAGGAACCCGACTGGAGCAAATTCCAGGACTTCCTCCTGGGCGAAGTGCGTTACAACTCCCTGGCCAAGGTCTTCCCCAAAGAAGCCGGAGAACTCTTCCAGGCCGCCGAGGAAAACGCCAAGTGGCGCTACAACAACTACGTCCGCCTGTCGAAATAAGTACTGAAAGACGGTATCCTTTTATTGGATGCTACCCTTAAACAATAAGCATGGGATATCAACCTTCGTGGTCTGGTATCCCATGTTTTTTAGTGATTCCATCCCTGCATTTTTTTTGATAAGAGCGCTTTCTAAGGCCTTCTGATGGGGATTTCGGTACTAGACTATGTGCTGATTGATCTTGGTCCGGTCTGTT
>Ga0123334_1003716_pt1 | contig 16214 bp, 16 predicted proteins | sample BiotimSIPDNA_FD_89706 | JGI IMG/M metagenome (GOLD analysis project Ga0123334, IMG submission 89706) | Anaerobic biogas reactor microbial communites from Washington, USA - Biogas_R1 time_0 SIP DNA | ecosystem: Engineered > Bioreactor > Anaerobic > Unclassified | place: Washington, USA... | reverse complement strand
CCAGAAAGAGAATGGTGAGAAAGGGCGGAACGACCGTACCGATCACTGCTGCAACGGCCCCGGCCTTTCCAGCCAGTTTTCTGCCTGCCAGGAGGGCGAGGTTCACGGCAATAGGACCAGGGAAAGCGGTGGCAAAAACCATCATGTCCATGATCTCGCCCGGGGCAAAGCGGTCCGTTTCCCTGAGCTCTCTTTCCAGGAGTCCCATCATCACGATTCCCCCGCCGAAAGTAAAGGCTCCCAGGCGGAGGAAGAGCAGAAAAACCCTTGCGAGAGGCATCAGCCCATCCCGGTCTCCCCGGGACACTCACCATGATTCATCATGCCCCGGTCAGCTCTCGGCCTTCTGAAGAAAACGCGGCAAGGATGGCGATGAACTGCTCCTGGATCAGGCCGTTGTATTTGCCCCTGCGGTAATCCAGGGTCATGGCGCTTCTTTCTCCGGGGTCGGCATCCCGCATCTCGTCTTTCAGCCCGTCAGGAAGCTCAACGTATTTTCCCCGGAGATTCATGTCCCCGTCGTAGAAGAGCAGGGTAGGTATTCTGGCGGCTCCCGTGAATGCTTCCAGTTCCTTCGCCCAGGGTTCCCGTTCGAACACCGCCAGCCGGATGAGCGGGTTGAGATCCGCCGCCCTTTTCACGAAGGGCATGGTCACCACCGTGTCCGGGCAGTAGATTTCTGCGAAGGCAGCGAGATTGACTGGCTGCTTCACGCCCTTCACGGCCTCTTCGAATTCAGGGGAGAAAACGGTCCTTTCGCAGGCCCTTTTCTGCCGGTCCCGCTCTTCCTCGTATCCTTTCCGGAAGTACTCCTCCAGAGAATATCCTTTTGAAAAATCGATCATAGTGATTTTCACCCCCTGAATACTGGCTGAACGTTTTTTCTATTATCTCACAGAAGAAATAAAACCTGCCGTGCTTTCTGCTACAATTGAAAAAAAGCGGAGGTGGAATTCCATGTCCCCCTGTAGCAAGTGCGGCGCTGACGGTCCCTTTCTTTCCCTCTCCACGTGGAGCCTGTGTCCCGTGTGCAGGGAAGAGGCCCTTTCGGACATACTGGCAGCCATCCGGAACCTTGACTGCAGGTTTGCCGCGCTGGAATCCCCTCCGGACGGGAAATCCCGGGCAGATCTCACGGGAAGCATGATCCGCCTTCTTGACCTGCTTGCCGCCATTCTCCCGGAAAACCTGGTTCCGGAAAGCGAGCAGGCGGACGCCCCCGGACCTTTCGCCATGGAGGAAATCCGGATCCTTCTCGGCTCCAGCGACCTTGACGAACCCCGCCTCCGTTCCGCCGCATCCATGCTTGACGGGCTTCTCCCCTTCGTGGAGAACCGCAGTCCCGAAAACTTCGCAGCCTTTCTCAAACTCCGGTCAAAAGTCTTTTCCGCCCTGGCAAAAATCGACCGGGACAGGGCAATGTTCCTTCTTGAGAAAAAGCTCACTCCCCCGGGGGATCAGTCCCAGCTGACGCTTATCTGACGTCCCGGGACAGCAGCCGAGTTCACTCCCCTTCTTCACGCTCCCCTTTGCCCGCTGCCGCTCCGTGAAGGTTTCCCCGGAACCATGAGAAGAAGACCCCAAGGAAACACAACAGGGAGGAAATGGAAAAACAGATCCTCACCACGACGAGAAAGGTACCGTACCGTTCGGGAGTGATCTGCCCGCTCCCTAACAGGGCGGCAAAGACCACTGTGATCACAGCCATGCTGGTCATCTGTCCGAGCACCCGCATGGTGCCGACGGAACCTGAGGCCGCGCCGTAAAACCTCGATGGAACGGATCCCATGATGGCATTCGTGTTCGGCGAGGAAAAGAAGGCAAAACCGAGGCCGAGCAGAACGAGGGCCACAAAAATAAAGGCCATAGGCGTTTCCCTTCCGAGAAAGGCAAAAATGGTCAGCCCGAGGGCGGTGGACAGCATCCCCCCGGAGGCGAGCAGCCCCGGCTCTATCCTGTCCGAAAGTTTCCCCGTATAGGGGGAGAGAAAAGCCTGCAGGAGAGGCTGGGTCACCATGACCACCCCCGCCTCCGACGGAGACATGCCCTTGATGTACTGAAGGTACAGGCTGAGAAGAAAAGCAACGGAATAGGTGGCTGCATAGTTAATCAGCGCCGCGACGTTGGAAAAGGCGAAAACCCGGTTTCCAGAAAAAAGACGGATCTCGAACAGGGGATCTTCAGACCGGAGCATCCTCCGGATAAACACCGCAAAAAGACCGCTTCCCGCAGCCATCAGAGAGAGTCCTCCAGCCGACGGAAGGATGGAGGCCCCGTACATGACGGCAACGAGAGAGGCCCCGTAGACGAAACAGCCGGGAAAATCCAGACGTTTGCTGCTCCCCTCCCGCCATTCAAAGGGAACCCGTGTCTTCAGCAGGAAAATTGAGACTGCTCCGAGCAGGGCGTTCACGTAGAACACCGAGGCCCACCCGAAGGCAGAGATCAGAAGACCCCCGAAAAATGGCCCGGCGGAAGATCCCAGGTAGATGGAGGCCACGTTGACACCGAGGGCTTTCCCCCGCTCCGCCGACGGGAAAACGGAGGTCAGGATGGCCATGCCCATGGTCAGCATCAGGGAACCTCCCGCTCCCTGCACCGCCCTGAGAAGGATGAAAAAAGGCATGGTGGGCGCCAGGGGACAAAGAACCGTTGAAAGGATGAATGTCCACGTTCCGAGGACCAGTATGCGCTTTCGTCCCCAGATATCCCCCATTTTTCCCGCCGGGACCAGGAAGACCGCCGAGGAAAGCAGGTATGAGGTGGCCACCCAGCTCAGCCACACGGCGCTCGCCCCGTAGTCCTGCTGGATGGAGGGCAGGGCGATGTTCACCGACGAGAGCATGAAGGGCGGCAGAAAGGCTGTCAGCGCCGCAACCGCAAGGACGGCGTTCTTCGAGATTTCGGGAGACCGGTTTCCTGTTCGGCTCATGGGCACCACTCGCTTTTTCCTGAACTTTATAATGATAGAATACCATATAGAATGCATTTGCCAAAGAATTTATCCTAAATACGCAGGCTGCTGGGAACGTCACCGGTGCTCGCTTGGCCCGCCGGTGCAGATTGTCGTCCAGGACAACTGCCCAAGCGATCAACTCGGCTCCCTGCGTTCGCCGGTTGCCTGCTTGTGAAACCGACATCCTTGTCGGTTTCTCGGCCCGGGCGCTGTCCCCCAGGGGATATTCTCTTCGCCCCTGGCGGGGCGAATTCACCTTATGCCCGGCGACACTCCCTCTGCCAGAAAAAGCTGCAGATTTAGGTTTATCCCACCTGTCGGGCTGAAATGAAAACAGGCGGAATCCGGAGAAAAAAAAAGAGGAACCGGCTCTGAACCGGTTCCTCCAGTCTGTTTGCACTGCTGCCGTCTACCCCGGAAGAAGGTTCATTCCTGCGGCGAAGGCCCTTTCATTGACCTCCGCGGCAGGGAGAGGAACACATGCCCGGAGCGTCCCGCCCCAGTCTCTGCAGTCCAGCCTCAGGGTCCTCACCACCGCACCGAGAAGGACCATGTTCATCACTTTCGGGTTTCCCAGTTCCTCCGCCGTTTTGGCCGCTTCCACCAGAAGGATCCCTGGAGCGGCGGCCGAAAGGGTTTTTTCGATCTCCCGGGGATATTCCGCCTGCCCGAGGATCACCGGCATGGGAAAGATCTCGTGGTTGTTCACTATCAGCCTTCCTCCGGCAGAAAGGTACGGAAGCCAGCGGAGGGCCTCCATTTTCTCGAAGGCCACCACCACGTCGGCCTCTCCCCTGCTGATGACCGGGGAGTGCACCTTTTCCCCGAACCTCACGTGGGTCGACACACTGCCGCCCCTCTGGGCCATGCCGTGAATCTCCGACATCTTGACGTCATAGCCGAAGGAAAGGAGCCCTTCCGTCAGCACTCTGCTCGCGAGGATGGTGCCCTGCCCACCGACCCCTACGAGCAGTACGTTGATGGTCTTTGAATTCATCGAGCTTCCCCCTTCCTCCCTATGGCGCTCTTCGGGCAGACCTGGACGCACAGGCCACATCCGTTGCAGGCCGCCTGGTCAATGACGATTCTGCCGTCCCGTTTCGTGATGGCGGGACAGCCGAGTTTCAGGCACGCCCCGCAGAGAACGCACCGTTCTTCGTCGACGGAACATTTCAGTCCTGCCCGCTCCTTCTGCACATCCTTCAGCAGCGCGCAGGGACGGGTGGTCACGATGACGGATGGTCCTTCAGCCTCCCACGCCCTGTCCACCGCCTCACCTGCAGCCTTCAGATCGTAGGGGTCAACCACGTGGATATTTTCGCTCTTCACCCCGCAGGCTTCACATATTTTCGGAATATCCAGAGCAACGGTCTCCTCCCCGGAAAGAGTCCTGCCCGACCCCGGGTTTTCCTGCTGTCCCGTCATGGCGGTGATCCTGTTATCCATGATGACGAACACTCCCCGGGACTTGTTCACCACCGCGTCGATGAGGCCGGTGATACCGGAGTGGAAGAACGTGGAATCCCCGAGGATTCCGAAAACCTTCCGATTCCTGCCCGCCTTCTCGCCCGCTTTCTGGAAACCGATGGCGGCGGAAAAACCCGCCCCCATGCAGATGGTCGTCTCCCCCACGTTGAGGGGAGGCATGGAACCGAGACCGTAGCAGCCGATATCCCCCGTCACGATCACGTCCTTCTTTCTGCTCAGGGGGAAGAACAAACCCCTATGGGGGCATCCCGGGCACAGGAGGGGCGGCCTGTTCGGGGGCGGAACCTCCGATTCCCTTGCCGGCGCCGGTTTTATTCCCAGGACCGCTTGGGCGACGATCGCAGGGGTGAGTTCATCCACCACGGGAAGGACATCCTTTCCGAAACAGGAGATCCCCATGGCCCTAATTTCCGTTTCAAGAAAGGGATCGTTCTCCTCCACAATCCAGAGGGCCTTCACTTTCGAGGCAAACTCCCGGATGAGCCTGCGCGGCAGAGGCCATGAAAAGCCGATCTTCAGGAAGCTCGCCCCGTACTCCAGGGCCTCCCTGGCATACTGATACCCGACGCCCGAGGCGATCACCCCGATCTCAGCTCCCTTGGCCAATAAAACGGAATTGAATGGGGATGATTCCCCGAATTCCCTCAGGTCTTCGAGCCTCTTTTCAACCATGCAGTGCTTCTGCCTGGCGAAGGCGGGCAGCATGGCGTTTTTCGCCGGGTTTCTTACGTACTCCCTGACGGGAGGTTCGATCCGCTCTCCTGTCTCGACAACGCTCTTGCTGTGGCATATCCTGGTGGTAAGTCTCAGGAGGACGGGCGTATCGAACCGCTCGGAAATGTCGAAGGCGGCCCTGGTGAAATCAAGGCACTCCTGGCTGTCCGACGGTTCGAGCATGGGCACCTTGGCGTGTAGGGCGTACCACCGGTTGTCCTGTTCGTTCTGGGAACTGGAAAGCCCCGGGTCGTCCGCGGAGACGATGACCAGGCCGCCATTCACCCCGATGTAGGACATGGTAAAAAAAGGATCCGCCGCCACGTTCAGCCCCACGTGCTTCATGGCGCTCAGGGCGCGGGCCCCTGCAATAGACGCTCCGGAAGCGACTTCGAGGGCAACCTTCTCATTGGGGGACCACTCGCAATACACTTCGGGAAATCGCCCGAGGTTCTCGAGTATCTCCGTGCTTGGCGTTCCGGGATAGGCGGCCGCCACATGGCACCCTGCCTCCCAGGCACCCCGGGCTACGGCTTCGTTGCCGGTCAGTATCACCTTCATTGACAGGTCGCTCCTTTCGGATTTCTCTTCGCAGACGAAGTGATAATAAATTTTTATCACATTGCGTCCTGTTCCGCAACAAAAAAAAAGACTCCCTCCGGAATCTCTTTTCGCCTTCCCTGCAGCAGTTCCTCCGGTGTATCAAACCTTCTTCAGGTACCTGTACACGGTCGCCTCCGAGACACCCAGTCGCCGGGCCACCTTCGGCACCGCCCCCTTCATTGAAAAGAGATGCCTTCCTTTCAGAATCCCCACAAACCTGGTTCTCTCTTCCGGGGTCATCGCCCCCGGGGATGCGGAAAATTCCGAGGCAGCCTTCTCTATCAGCACGTCCATGAGGCCGTCGAGATTCGATTCCTTCCCCGTTTTAAAAAGATTTTCCAGCTGAGCGGGTTCATCTGCCGGTCCCGGGATCGCCGACCTGCCGGCAATGCCGTTCAGCATGCGGATTTTCTCATGGAGCGTATCGTGAAGGCGAATGAGGTCGGTGACGTCGTGGTTCGCGCAAATCATGCCCCGGAGCTCTCCGTGTTCATCCTTGATGAAAAAAGTGTGCGATTCCAGGATCCGGTTGTCCTTTGTCCTGTCCATGTGGGCGACCATGTCCTCGCTGCAGCCTCCGTTCCGGATCAGCTTGACGAAGGTCGGGGCGTAGTCGGACATTGTGCTTCCCACGGATCGGCCGCTGATCTGCCCGTTCCGTATGGCGATAATGGACGCTTCCGGCCTGGTCACGTCGTGGAGCACCAGTTCGTATTCAGGACCGCAGACTTCGGCGAAAAAATCGAGAAGCGGAATGTATTGTTCCAGAAACTCCCGGTTTCCGGATGCCTGGCCTTCGGTTTTCATGTTCCGTCATCCCTTCAGGAAGAACTTTTTCGTTGCCTGATAAAAATTTCATATCATTTTTCCGGCCTGATGTAAAGGCGGAGAAATCCCAGGTATCATCCAGCCGGGGGAAGAGCCGAAAAAAACGGCGGTTCCCGGGGAATCCGCCGCCTGGTCTGCGCCCTGAAAAGCCCTTCTACGTGGGGAGAGAGCCCTCCCGCGGTCATTTTCCAGTCCTGATGCGCTCAGTTATTCTTTCGAATTCCTTCATGAGTTCCTGGTCGTACACAAGAGCGAGATCGGGCACCACAAATCCGAAGACTCCCTCCAGGGTGCTCATGGAAACCTGGATAAGAGAAATAAGATCACTGCCTGTTTTTACGGTATCGTAGGTGTTCCGCGCAACGAAATAATCTCTCTTCAGTTTTTCCGAGGCTCCCCTGAGGGCGTTTTCCTGCCCCCTCAGGTACTGCCGGTAAAGCTCCGCCGTGCGTACAGTACGTTCGTTGGCCCTGACGTTGGCTTCGAGAACCTGCCTGCTTTTTTCGTCCCGCCCCGCCTTCGCCAGCATCTGCCTCGCTTCTTCGCCAAGCCTGCCGGCGGTTTTCATTATCTCCTCAAGGCGCGGGATGTATTCGCCCCCTATTCGTTCCAGGACGTTGAGGTTCGCATGAAGGTAGAGATCCACCAGCACCATGTGGACCCCCGTATACTTCCTTGCCGACTGGACGCTGCCCTGGCCTCCCTGGAGAAGGTTCAGAATCTGCTGGTTGATCTTCTTTATGCTGTCCGCTGCCAAAAGGAGGTGCAGGACGTCATCGCCGCTGACGCTGGAAAGGAGCACGTCGAGCTGCTGCTCTTCCACTTTCACTCCCAATTTCGCCAAGGCCTCCCGCATGGACCTTTTCAGCTCCGCTTTTCTCGCTGTCAGGCCTTCAATGTCTTCCCGGAGGTCGGCGACCTTTTCGTCTATTTTCTTCCTGGTTTTCTTCAGGGGATTCCACGTCTCTTCCGGCGCGCCTATCCTCTCCTTCAGGAGCACCGTTATTTCATCCCCGGCCTGTTCTATCTTCATTTCGAGAAAATTGTACTCATGGCGGGCATTCTGCAGCTCCGAACCGATAAGGATCGCAAACACCTCGTCGAGAAGCTCTTCGTACTTTTCGGTATTCGACTGCTTGTCCTCACCGAAGAAGCTTGATTCGGGAAGGTCTTTCCCGCGATCGAACACTTCGAGGGACTTTTCCAGTTTCGGGAGAGCCTTCTCCCAGATTTTCGCAAAGAACGGATCGCTCTCCCCCGCCGCGGGAAGAGCGGAAGAAAGAAAAAAACTCAACAGGAAAATCACCGGAGCCATCAGTCTCATTTTCATCACCTCATGACAGTAATCTATCACAAATGCCTCCCAAAAGGAAAAGAAAATTACTGATACTGTCCCCCTCAGAGGGAAGAAAATGCGGGTGATATACTTTTGGAGGATCATATTCTCCTCCCCGGAGGTGACGGCGGCAATGAAAAAAGTGAGTATACTGAATCACGTTTTAGGGCCGGTGATGAGAGGCCCCTCGAGCTCCCACACCGCAGGTCCGTGGAGAATCGGCCGCATGGCGGCAAACCTGCTCGGCGGACCTCCGGAAAGGGGCGCTTTCACCTTCCATCCCGCCAGTTCCCTAGCAGTCTGTTACCACGACCAGGGCAGCGACCTGGCCTTTGCGGCGGGGCTCCTCGGCAGGCCCCTCACGGACGACGATTTTTCCCGGATTCTCTCCCTGGCCCCGGGGCTCGGTCTTGACATCAGCTTCGAGAAGGCCCCCTTTCCCGAAGCCGACCATCCGAACAGCTCCCTGCTCCGGCTTTCCGGAGGAGGAAGGGAACTGACCATTCACAGCAGGTCCACCGGCGGCGGCTCCTTTGAGATCGCTTCCGTCAACGGCTGCCCTGCGGACATAACCGGGGAATCCTTTGTCCTCCTCCTTGAAGGGCAGCGGGAGGAAGAACTGATGCATTCCGCCGCCCTCGCTGAATCATTCGGGTGGGAAACCTCCGTTCTCCGGGGCCCCGGAGGACCGGTGCTCTTCGGAAAAGCCTCCGCTCCCCTGCCGGAAATCGCCAGGGAAACAATTGCCCGGAACGGACTTCACTTCCTCTACGCTGAACCCGTTATGCTCCCCATGCCGGGGGATCCCCTTTTTTCAGACGTTCCGGGACTTCTCTCCCTTGCGGCGGACAAAGAATGGTCTCTCGGCCGCGCTGCCCTTGCATCGGAGGCATCTCTCCTGGGGGTGCCGGAAAAGGATCTCATGGAGGAGATGGGTCTCCGTCTCGACATCATGCTCGCTGCGGTCCACAGGGGGCTGGCGGGGGATTTCTCCGCCATGAAACTGCTCGCCCCCATGGCGGAAAGAGTCTGGAATTCGGAAAAGAAGGGCGCCCTGTTCACCGGAGGCCCTCACGCCAGGGCGGCCATACGGTCCATGGCCGCTCTCCACGTCTGCTCTTCCGGCGGCGTGGTCTGCGCAGCTCCCACCGGCGGCGCCGCCGGTGTCCTCCCCGGAGTGGCGGCCACCCTCAAGGAAGATTTCGGCATCTCCGGGGAACGCCTTCTTTCCGCCTTGTGGGCTGCGGGAGCCGTTGGATACCTTCACGACCTCAGAAGCACCTTTGCCGCGGAAGTGGCGGGATGCCAGGTGGAGATCGGTGCGGCGGGAGCCATGGCGGCGGCGGCCGTGACGGACGCCGCGGGAGGGACGGCCCGGCAGGCCTGCGACGCCGCCGCCACGGTGTTCCAGAACGTCATGGGATCGGTGTGCGATCTCGTCCAGGGTGTGGTGGAAATCCCCTGCCACAGCAGGAACGCGTCCCTCGCCTCCCAGGCGTTTCTCTGCGCGGACCTGATTCTGGGAGGGTATGAAAACCTCATCCCGCTGGATGAAACCATCGACGCAGTGGACAGGGTCGGACGCATGCTGCCGGAGGAACTGCGCTGCACATCCAGGGGAGGTCTCGCTCTCTGTCCTTCGGCATGTGCCCTTTCCCGGCGGGAAAAAAACGACAAACGAAACCAAAAGGAGGCAATGAATCATGACGGCAGTGTTACGACAGGTCAAGGACACGATCGGCACCATAACGCTCAACCGCCCGGAGGCCATGAATACCTTCAACACGGAACTCGCGGCCGAACTCAACGAGGCCCTCAGAGCCATGGAATCCGACGACGGGGTACGGGTGGTCATTCTTTCGGGAGCCGGAAAACATTTCTCCACCGGAATCGACCTCAAGGAGTTCCTGACAAAGGAACGGCACGAGATCCGGGCATTTCTCTCCCTCATGGACCTCCACAACCACACCCTCGCAGCGATGACGAAACCCGTCATCGCCTCGGTCCAGGGATATGCCCTCGCCAACGGCACCGGGCTTGCCCTTGCCTGCGACTTCGTCGTGGCCTCGGAGGATGCCGTTTTCGGCACCACTGCGGTGAACGTCGGGCTCATCTGCCTTGAGCCGGGATACCAGCTTGGCCGGTGGATAGGTGAAAAACGGGCCCTCCAGTATGTTCTCACCGGTGATCTCATACCGGCCTCCAAAGGGAAGGACCTCGGATTTGTCTATGCAGTGACGGAAAAAGAAAAGCTCGAAGAAACATCCTTTGCCCTGGCAGCCCGGCTGGCATTCAAAAGCAGGCTCTCGGTCAGCACGGGGAAAAGAGGCTTCTCCGCCATGTCCGGTCTCCCCGCCGACCGGGCCGTAGAGGCTGGCGGAGAGCAGTTCGCCGCCCTGGCATCCTCAGAGGACGGAAGGGAAGGCGTGGAGGCCTTCCTCGCCAAGCGCCCCGCAGTTTACAGGGGAAGATAGAAGAAAGGGGATGCAGCAGATGATCATTACCACGACGCACACCATCGAAGGCAAGCAGATCACGTCTTACCGGGGGATCGTCTTCGGTGAAGTCATCGCCGGGGCGAACTTCATGAAGGACTTCAAGGCCAGCCTCACGAATTTTTTCGGAGGCCGGTCGGGGGCCTATGAAAAGGAGCTCACCGAGGCACGGGAAGCGGCCCTGAAGGAAATGGAACAACGGGCGGCCGAGCTGGGAGCGAACGCCATCGTGGGCATGCTGGTCCACTACGAAGTGCTCGGCAGCAACGGAAACAACATGCTCATGGTTTCCACCTGCGGGACGGCGGTCCGGACGGACTGACCGGGGGGCATTTCCGTTATTGCCCCAGCGGGCGGCTTCTCTTCCTACAGATCGTCCCTCCACAGCGGCATGGTGGAGCACCGGGGACCTCCCCCGCCCTTCACCAGCTCGTCCGCTTCCACGGGCACCACGTCGATGCCGGCCTTTTCAAGGGCCCGGATGGTTCCCGTGTTTCTGTCCCAGATGCACACCCTGCCGGGCTCCAGCGTAAACGTGTTTCCGCCGGAGCCCGCTCTCTGTTCGGCGAAAGCCACCGCCTCGCTCTCGCTGCCCCCCACTTTTACAATCCGAAGGGACGTCAGCTTCAGCACTTTCCGGATGGCGCCGAAAAGAGAGTTCTCCCTGGTGATCCTGAGCCGGTCTCCCCGCCCCGGGGTAATGTGGAGCACCGTGATTTTCTTTTCGATATAGGGGAAAAAGAGAAAGGCGTCGTGGTCGATCATGTTCAGGAACATGTCAACGTGGACCGTGAGCCCGATGGAATCCTGGGGACCGAGCCTGGGGTTCTCGAAGAGGAGGGCGAGCACGTCGGTAATGCGGCCCGATTCCATGGTCCGGCGGGCGATTCGCTCTATGGACTCCGGGTGGGTCCTTTCGTTCACGCCGACAACGAAGACGTTCGGGCTGTAGCAGTGGATGTTTCCCCCCTCGACGGGTTTGTCGTCACCTTCGGCGGCGCCGTACCATGTTCTGAAGCCCGTGCCCCGCAGCAGGGGGTGATGTCTGAAAAGGGCCTTCACGCAGGCAGGTTCCTTCATCCTGTCCCTGTTCAGCATCCTGCCGAAGACCACCCCTTCCCCGAGAACAGCTGCGGAATCACGGGAATAGAGCACGTTCGTCATGGGAAAAAGGCACCATTCGTCCAGCCTGTCCGCAAGGTCCTCCAGGGAGACCTCCCCGGTTTCCCTGCTGAGCTCTTCCTTCGTCATCCCGAAAAAAAGCCGGTCCACCATGTCCCTGGGGGATAATCCCAGGAGGTATTCCAGGAGAACCTCCAGTGTCTGGGCCGTCACATGGGGCCGTTCAGCCTCCAGTATGGAGGGCAGGACACCCTCCTTCACTCCCGGAAGGACGAAAATTTCCCGGAGAAGATCCTCGAAGATCAGGACCTCGGCCCCGAACGAGCGTACCGTCTCCACCCACTTGCGGTGTTCCTCCGCCGCCTTTCCGGGGCTGGGCACAGCATCCCAGGCGAAGGAACCGATATTGATGGGGGTGCAGCGCTCGATGCCTTTTCCGGGAGGCTGCATTATCACCGCCCTGAGCTTCCCTATTTCCGAATTCACCCGAATCCTGACTTCCGGCATGACGCCGCCCCCCTTTCCTGACTTTTCCTGAATCGCGCCGCCGCTACTCCCCCTGCCGGTACAGCCGTTTAAGCACCACGTCGAGAAGAAGCTCCGTTCCCGCGAGCAGATCCTCCCCGGAAGTCTGCTCATCCGGACTGTGGCTGATGCCGCCGATGCTCGGGACAAAAATCATAGCCGTTCTGCAGACCCTTGCCATCATCTGGGCATCGTGGCCGGCTCCGGAGACCAGCCGCATGGAGGAAAGGCCTTTCGAAACCGCCGCATCCTCGACAGCCTGGACGAGTTCCCTGTCAAAGACCACGGGTTCGAAGCGCACAAGGTGTTCCGACGAAATCCCGACACCTTCTTCGAGGGCTGTCTTTTCAAGGAAAGCTGCCAACCGCTTCTCCGCCTCCGTCAGCTTCGCACCATCCGGATCCCGCAGGTCCACCGTGAAAACAGCCTTTGAAGGGATGACGTTCACCGCTCCGGGTTCTAAGGCGATGGTTCCGACGGTGGCAAGAGTGGTCCCCGCTGAGAGGGAAAGCTCCCTCAGGAAAAGGGACACCCGGGCGGCGGCATACCCAGCGTCATGGCGAAGCTTTGTCGGTGTCGTCCCGGCATGATTGGCCTTCCCCTCAATAGTGACCCGCCACCAGGAAATTCCCTGCACTCCCTCCACCACGCCGATCCGTTTTTTTTCCGCGTCAAGCCTCGGCCCCTGCTCCACGTGAAGCTCGAGATATTCGGTAGGAAGAAGGAACCCGGGTTCTTCTCCGCCGGAATAGCCTATGGCGGCGAGGGCATCGCCCACGGTACACCCCTGCCCGTCGGTGATTTCCAGTACCTCCCCGAGGGACATGCCCCCCACGGCGACAAGGGACCCCATCATGTCCGGCTGAAAGCGGACACCCTCTTCGTTCGTGAACGCCCCCGTCACAAGAGGCCGGGGCGGAACCACACCGGCCTCCCGAAAGGCCCGGAGCACCGCCAGGCCGGACAGGACGCCGTAACAGCCGTCATATGGCCCGGCATGGATGACCGTGTCAATGTGGGAACCGATCATCAGGGCGTTCCCGAGCCCTCCGTCCCTTCCCCGGAGAATGCCGAAAAGATTGCCGATCCTGTCCACCCTGACCTCGAGGCCGGCCTCCTTCATCCATCGAACCACCAAATCCCTGCCCGTTTTTTCGCTTTCCGAAAGGGCGAGGCGCGTCCTGCCGCCGCCCGAATCCAGCCCCACCGACGCCAGGCTTTCAATCTGCCCGAGAAGCGCATCGCCCCGCACAACCGGCCGGGAAGCGCGATTTCCTTCTGATATCATTGCATAGCCTCCTCAAATATCATTTTTTCTCACACCAGAGGAACCGGTACCCGGGGACATCATTCTTCTTCAGAAGAGAGCGGCCGGATGCCGAGAAAGATATCCTGGCCGGGTCCGCCTTCCGGTCCGTGGGCGAAGGGAACATGCACGGGTTCGAATCCCGCGTCTCGTATCATTTCCAGCCACGCCGCCCGCGGAAAGAGTCCCAGGCTGTGGCGGTCGTGGAAAACCTCCACTGTTCCGTCCCGGTCCCTCAAAACATAGGCCATGTCGGCTACATACTCCTCTTCCCGCGGTTCGGGAACCCAGCGCCACTCGAGATACCGAAGGGCACGGCCGTCCTTTTCGCTGCCTCCCGTCTCCGTTCCGGGCTCGAAGGTCTCCGCTACGAAGTCGGGCTGGAAGAGAGCCGCTCCCCCCGGGGCGGTATGGATGAAAGCCGTGGAGACAGCCGCGGCGAGGTCGCAGCGGTTTCTCATGTAGTTCACCGCATCATGGAGGAGAACACAGTCGAAGGTCCGCCCGAGCCTGATGGACCGCATGTCTCCCTGAACATGGCTGCATTCCGGGTTGAGACGTCGGCTCAGTTCCAGCATGGCCGGTTCCAGGTCAAGGAGAGTACAGGCGAAAGACCTCTTCAGGTATGCGGCGTTGTGCCCGGGCCCGCTGCCGAGATCAAGCAGGGTGCGGGGAGGCCTCGGGCAATTGGAAATGAACAGTCGCCGGTACAGGTCTGCCTCTTCGGCGTAATCCTCCACAGGCGTCAGCAGGGGGTACCATTCCGCAAGGTCCCGGTACAGCCTGAGATTCAGGCCGGAATCCATTTCTTTGCTTCTCTCCACCTGCATCCCTCCCATTTTCCGGCCGCCGTCTCCACAGGGCCGCTTTCCTGTTCCGGCCCCGTCAGTCCCGCCGCCGGGCGGTGAAAAACTCGTAGGCGAAATACTCCGGGTACTTGCGGCGCATTTCAGGCTCCAGTGCCAGCCGGTCGAGGATTGCGAGAGCTTCTTCGTCACCTTCATATTGTTTCCGCATCTCGGAGATGCGTTTTTCCATGGGGGTATAGAAGTCCGTCCACCAGGCCTCGTCCGGCAGGGTGAAATGACCTGCCGGGGAGAATCCCGATCTTTCCAGGAGCGCCAGGATGTCCGCCGTCCTTCCCATGGACGGGTAATCGAGGTTGAAGCTCTCCTTCACCTCTGACGGAGGATCATCCCTGAGCCACACGGCGTCCGTGAAGGCGAGAAATCCCCCCGGAATGAGCAGTCCCCGGCAGACAGACAGGGCCCGTTCCATGCCGATGGAGTACAGCGCTCCCTCTGACCAGACCAGGTTAAAACTCTCCGGGGGAAGCCCCGTATCGGCCATATCGGCGACCATGGGGAAAATCCGCTCCGAGAGCCCGAGGGACGACACCGTCTCCCTGAGACGGTTGATGCTCGGTTCATGAAGATCCACAGCGACTATGGTTCCCCTGGTCATCGCTGCAAGGAGGAGGGTCTGTCCTCCGACGCCGCACCCCAGGTCCACCACTTTCGGGAACGGCGGCAGTCCGGCGCACAGTTCAAGAGCCTTCGCGGCGCATGCCCTGTTTCCGGGACCCTGCCTCGGGAGCGACTCGAACAATTCCAGGAACAGCTGCCAGAACCGTGACGCCGTATCAATCATGGTTCTCCCTCCTCAGAACACATTCTCGGGCATGTGTTTTTTTCGGGTTTTTTTCCGGCAGACACTTTTCTGCTCCCGAAATCCTACCCCATCACTGAAAGAAACCAATCTCCCAGGTTCAATTGTCGGACCATCGACCGTGTCCGTCAATACGAAAGGAACGGCTGAAGGTGTCCCTTCCGAGAAAAAAAAGCTCCTCCCCTGATGGGGAGGAGCCTGCACTTTCGTCGCGGCGAAAGGGGAACCTGTCAGTTTCCCTGTTCGCTGATGACTTCGCCGTTCCACCGGTCGTTCGACTTGCGGAAAAGCACCGGGTCGACTATCCTGCCGTTCTTCTGTTCCACGGCGAGGAAATCGCCCTCCGGGAGAAGCCAGAAGGGCTTTCCCGACATAAACACAAGTTTCTTGAACATGGTTGTACCTCTTTCTCTTTCTGAATTCCGAAAAAAACGGTGCCTCAAAGGGGATGTCTCGGTTCCAGCCGCTTCAGGTTGTGTGGGCGCCGCAAAAACAAAGAATCAGGCCACTCCGGATATATTCTCCAGAATGGCCTGGAAACTATCTGGCTCCTCGGCGAGGACTCGAACCTCGAACCTAGTGGTTAACAGCCACCCGCTCTGCCGATTGAGCTACCGAGGAATGATCTCTGGTGAAGTGGAGGCGGCACCCAGATTCGAACTGGGGATAAAGGATTTGCAGTCCTCTGCCTTACCACTTGGCTATGCCGCCGTACAACAAATGGAGCGGAAGACGGGATTTGAACCCGCGACCCCAACCTTGGCAAGGTTGTGCTCTACCCCTGAGCTACTTCCGCATCCCTTTTCAATAGTGCGAAGATGGTGGCGGGACCCAGAATCGAACTGGGGACACGCGGATTTTCAGTCCGCTGCTCTACCATCTGAGCTATCCCGCCTCACGTGGAGTTTTAAATGGCGGGGCCGACGAGACTCGAACTCGCGACCTTCGGCGTGACAGGCCGACGCTCTAACCGACTGAGCTACGACCCCGCATCCTCCAATGAAGCCTTGGTGGGCGAAACAGGGTTCGAACCTGTGACCCCCTGCGTGTAAGGCAGGTGTTCTACCGCTGAACTATCCGCCCGTGGGTGTTCCGGCAACGCGAGGGATAGTATATAAGGAATTCTGCTCACGGTCAACTCTCTCTTCCAAAGAAAGAATATTCCGGTCATTT
>Ga0123334_1003713_pt1 | contig 16224 bp, 11 predicted proteins | sample BiotimSIPDNA_FD_89706 | JGI IMG/M metagenome (GOLD analysis project Ga0123334, IMG submission 89706) | Anaerobic biogas reactor microbial communites from Washington, USA - Biogas_R1 time_0 SIP DNA | ecosystem: Engineered > Bioreactor > Anaerobic > Unclassified | place: Washington, USA... | reverse complement strand
TTGCATGGAAGAAAAATCGATGTGCTCCAGTTGTTCCTCATCAAATCTGGCATTTTTCAATTTTGCGCCGCTCATGTTGGCCATGATGACCATACTCTCCCTAAAGTCGGCGTCTTCCAACTTACAATTGGTCAAATCGGTATTATCGAATATATTCGCCCTTCCATATCCCACTCCAAAATCAAACCCCGCCAGATTGGTATGGGTAAAATCACAATCAACAAAATCCACCCCGGCTTTGGGCTTAATCCAGGAAAGGTCCACCCAGCTGAAATCGCACTCCTCCACTGTGACTTCCGCTAGATTCAACTCCACGCAAGAACAATATCGAAAGTTAGAGCCGGTGATCCGGCTGCAACCGTTAAAGTCGGTTTGGGTCAATTTGGCCTTGGTAAAGTTGGAGTTATATATTTCCGCCATAGTGAACCGGGAACCGCTCAAGTCAGTGTTACGGAAATCGCAGCTGTAAATGACCGTCTCATCTTCGCTGCCGTTAAAGACGGTATTTTTCAAATCGCAAAGGGCGAATGAAGTATCCCGGGCGATCTCTTGGAGGTCGAATATAGCCCCGCCGAGTTTTGACTTGTAGAAAAGGACTTGTTCCAGGTTTATTTTTTCAAAGACAGCCCCAGTAAGATCGCTCTTGATGAAACCGGCGTGCCATAAGTTACATTGGACAAATTGGACCTTTTGCAGATCCGATTGTCGAAACTGGCTCCGTTCCAAGTTGCAACAGATGAACTTGGCTTGTCCTAGTCGGCTTTGGGAAAAGTCCACTCCTGCCAAATCGCAGTTGCTAAACTCGGTCCCGTTCAAAGCTGCATTGGTAAAATTAGCCCGCCGCAGGTCGCAGCCTTCGATCCGCTTTCCAGTCAAGGTTTTGTTGCTAAAGTCGATCTCCCGTAAATCTTGGTAAAGAAGGTCTTGATCTTGATAGGCGTTGGCCGCTTCCATTCTCTTTTGGAAAGGGCTTTGATAATCATAGATGAGCGCCGGATTAAGACTCCGGGATGTTTCTTGATGCAGGTAGATCCGGAAGCGTTGTTCACCGTGAATATCCGGATATTTAGCGAATATTTGCGACTCTGCCAGCATCAGCTTTAAGATTGTTTCCCAACAAACGGCCCGCGCCGGTTCCACCAGTTTTTGTGGGAGCTGGTTGATAAATTGGACCACCGGCCCAAGGGTAGACAAGGTAAAGCCGGGGTATTCGAAGTATTCCGCCTGTTCGGGGAGTAGTTGGATTGTCTGGTCCTCCCATGACCAACAGAAAAGCAAGAACCGATCACTCAGCTTCTCGACGGCCAGAGGGAATCCATGTTGACTATCACAGAACTTTTGCAGGTTTTGCCGGATCTCTTGTTCGATGTAATACTGGTACAATAATCGCCTCAGGCTGAACCGGTAATTGATATCGCTGGTGGCGTCGGCCAACCGCTCATAGTTTTTAATCACCGCCGCCAGCTTCGTCCCTTGGAGGCGTTCCCGGTAGTTGCAGTCTCGTTCCGCTTCATAGTTGAAAAAGTTCTCCAGTCGCAGACATTCATATCCGGTGAATGCCAGCCGGTTCAGTTTGGCAGTGACGATTAGGTGCGGAAAGTCCTTGAGCTTGAAGATCTCCAACTGTCCGACTTTTTTTTCATCGATCTCTAAGAACTCTAGGATATTATTCTTATCATAGCGGGTGCTTCCCTCAATGACAGCGTCAATCACTTCCGGAATAAATAGCGCATATTCCTCACTCCGGTTATCTTGATTCACATTGATCACAATCCGGTTGTATTCGATATTGCCCAAATTCAACCGGCTCTGCAAATATTCCAAAAAGGGGAGCGCTGCCAGATAAATCCCGTACTCTTCGATGAAATCCGGGAAGAAGTTCCCTTCCGTTTCGATGAAATAGGTATCTTTATCTAAATTCCTAATTTGATTATTCCGTATATCCCGAAGCGGCAAAACTTTGCCCAATTCCGTCAAGCGAATCCGGTCCCCGGTCCTTGCGGGCTGCTCCCGGAGCACATAAAAGCACTTGCGATTCGAGGTGTCATAATCAACCAACTCATCCGCCGACCGGAGGGCTTCCTCCAACTCCATTGTGGACGATCCCATGATGACACTCCTTCCAAAGAAGCTTGGCAATAATTCCGCTGTAAGTGAAATAAACCAAAAAAGGAAACTAGCTCCAATTATATTCGATAATTGATTTCCGTTTCCTTCTTTTGAATGAGAAATTATGAAGCGTTTCCATATAACTACTGTTAGAGATTATATTGTGATTTTTCTATAAACGACCAAATTACCTAAAACTTGTTTTAGCAAGATTGAAACGAATTTTAAAGTCAACCGGTGTCACGGACACCGCTCAATAAAAAAAGGAGGACTAGTCCTCCCATTCAATCATCGAGCGTTTTCTTTTATTAAAAACCGCAATTTCCCGGTATCCTACATTATTAAGCAACTCAGTAACCCGATTAAAATCCGCCCCTACATCCCGGGGCCGGTGGGCATCGGAACCGATCGTAACCTTTACCCCATGTTGGCGGTAGAGGCGCAATAAACCTTGATCCGGGTAAACTCCAACATCGCCTAATTTTGAACCCCGCACTCCATAAGAGTTTAGTTCAATGACCGCTCCCGCTTTTCCTAGCCTGATCGCTAAATCTTTATGGAGTTCAGCCATTTTTCCCGGATCTAGTCTGGGAAAGGACCGCTTCGGCAAATCCACATGGGCCAAAATATCAAAGAGCCGACTTTCAGCCGCTTGGGCCATCTGATCAAAGTATACCGGATAGATCTCTTCCGGTTCATGCTCCTTTTCATTGGCGATATATCCATAACTCCATTCGGGAATAAAATGGACCGAACCAATAATATAGTCCCAGGGATACTGAGTGGTTATCGCCGCAGTTTCTTCCTCCCAACCGGGGACAAAGTCAACTTCCAACCCTAGTTTGATCGAAATATCCTTATATTCATTCCGCAATTTAATGACGGACTCGATATAACCGTCCAACTCTTCCCGAACCATCCCCCGCTCGGTTACTTTTACCTCCGGAGAAGGCGGATTGTAAAACCGGGGGACATGATCGGAAAATCCCATTTCCCGAAGGCCTTTGTTCAGTGCTTCCTCAACATACTCTCGTTCTTCCCCACAAGCATGCCCGCAACGTTTGGTATGAATATGATAGTCTACCAGGTACAATGGATCAACTCCGTATTATTGTTATGTCGAATCTATCTTCCTCTTCTATAATTCCACTATCTCCCCACTATTTCAACAATCATCCTCTCCCCGGCTTGAAGCGCCTGGTCGATTTTCGAGACATCCTTACCGCCTGCCTGGGCTAGATCGGGACGGCCACCGCCACTACCGCCGGTCTCCGCTGCAATTTTTTTGATAATCGAACCGGCCTGTGCCTTACCGGTCAGATCTTTAGTGACCCCAACTACAAAGGCTACTTTCCCTTCATGGACCGATCCCAAAGCAGCTACTCCGGAACCCATTTGATCACGTAACTTATCAACGGCTTCACGTAATAATTCCATACTAAGTCCATCAACCCGGGCCGTAATGTATTTAATACCATTAATGGTTTTAATCCGGTCGAACAACTCTTTTACCTGACCGGAAGCTTGGTCATGGCTGGCTTTGGTCAATTCCTTCTGATATTTTGAATTATCCTCAATCAAGTTATTCACTTTGACGGTCACTTGGTCGAGATCGGTCTTTAATGTCCGGCAGATTTTATCCATAACTTCTCTTTCCCGATTATAGAGTTGCAAAGCTTCAGTTCCGGTTACGGCTTCAATTCTCCGAATACCGGTAGCAACACTACTTTCCGTCACTATTCTAAACAATCGGATTTGAGCAGTATTAGCTACATGAGTCCCGCCACACAGTTCACGGCTAACCCCTTCGACTGAAATGACCCGGACCCGGTCGCCGTATTTTTCACCAAACAAAGCAGTTACTCCGGTAGCGATCGCTTCTTGATAGTCCTTCTCCATGGCGCAAACCGGAATCCCTTCAGCGATGACCTCATTGACCAGTTCTTCGATTTCACCTAATTTTGCTTCGGGTATTTTCTCAAAATGATTAAAATCAAAGCGTAACCGTTCCGGTGTTACTAAAGAACCGGCTTGGTTAACATGCTCGCCCAAAACCTTCCTTAACGCCGCCTGCAATAGATGGGTTGCCGTATGATTGCAGGCCGTATCCCTACGCCGCTTTGGGTCAACGGTTAATGAATAGCTGTTCTCCTTCGGAAATACTCCTTCTTTTTTGACCAGATGAACAATTCGTTCATTTTGCTTAATGGTATCAACGACTTGAAAAGTAATACCACCGGCTTCCACCATTCCCATATCTCCGACTTGCCCGCCCGATTCAGCGTAAAATGGGGTCTCATTGAAGACGAGCCGCCAAAATTGGTCGTCTTCTCCTATTAGGCTTAGTTCGGCTTGGCTGTTAAGCTTTTCATAACCCCGGAACCGGGAATGGGGAATATCTTTTACCGTTTCCCACTTGGTCAAATCCTCGTTCATAACAAATTTGCCGCTTTCACGCGCTTTGGCCCGCTGTTTCTCCATTTCCCGGTCAAACCCGTCGATATCTACTGTTAGCCCCTTTTCTTCCGCCATCAACTGGGTCAAATCCAAGGGGAACCCATAGGTGTCGTAAAGTTTAAAAGCGTCAACCCCGGCAATAAGGTCCACTCCTTCTTCTTTCAAGCGGAGAGCAATCTCCTCAAAAAGCTCGATTCCTTTATCAAGAGTCCGGTTGAAGCCCTCTTCCTCAGCCCGGATCACCATTTCGCAATGGTTTTGTTTTTCCTTAAGTTCCGGATAAGCGTCTCCCATGGTTTTGACTAGATAAGGCACGATCCGGCAGAGAAAAGGTTCCTCCATTCCTAAGGTACGCCCGAAACGGGCCGCCCGTCTTAAGATCCGGCGCAAAACATAACCCCGGCCTTCATTGGATAGAATCGCGCCATCAGCGATGGCAAAAGTTAAAGAACGGATATGGTCGGCAATGACCCTAAAGGCCACCTGGTTTTCGGACCCCTCATATTTTTGAGCGGTTACTTTTTCAATCCCGGAAATAATCTCCCGGAATAAGTCAATATCATAATTAGATTGTTCACCCTGGAGAACGGAGACGATTCTTTCAAACCCCATCCCGGTATCTACATGTTTGGCGGGTAGTTCTTCCAAGGACCCGTCGGGTTTCCGGTTGTATTGGATAAATACCAGGTTCCAAAGTTCAATATAACGGGCGCATCCCAGATTGACCCCGCAGACATGACCCGGAATATGCTTTTTATCACAGCGTTCCGGCCCTAAGTCGATATGAATTTCGGAACAAGGACCGCAGGGCCCCGTCTCTCCCATTTCCCAAAAATTATCCTTCTCCGCGAATTTCATGATATGTTCCGGATTAATATCGGTGCATTCCCGCCAAAGTTGCGCGGCTTCCTCATCAGTTTCGTATACGGTAGCATAAAGCTTGTCTTTGGGAAGTTTCCAACGTCCGGTCAATAATTCCCAAGCCCATAGGATCGCCTGTTTTTTATAGTAATCCCCAAACGACCAATTACCGAGCATCTCAAAAAAAGTATGATGATAGGTGTCGCGTCCTACTTCCTCTAAATCGTTGTGCTTACCGCTCACCCGGATACATTTTTGAGAATCAGCGGCCCGTTTATAACTCCTGGTCCCGGTCCCTAAAAATACATCCTTAAACTGGTTCATCCCGGCGTTGGTAAAAAGCAAAGTAGGATCATTTTCCGGTATCAACGAAGCGCTCGGGACAATCGTATGTTCCTTTTCTTTAAAAAAATCTAAAAATTCAGTCCTTACTTGATTGGCGGAAATCACGGCATTCTCTCCTTCAATATATCCTTCCCTATTTCAATTGGATTCTAAATATAATATCTTTATTTTAATTGATAAAACCATTAACCGCAACTAAATTATCTAAATCAGACCCCTAAAACCAAACCTGAACAAAAGAATTATTACAGGTGGCTATAAAGTCAATTCTGGAATTATCGACTTTAGCCCTTCTTACCCGATAGTCAGTTAAAAACTATTTCTTTTCTAAGGTATAAAACAGGAAATATAGGAAAATAATACTAATAGTAATTTATTTACTCTACATTTTCAAATTTATAAAGGAGGATTCACATGTTAGCTACTGAAGCAGATTTAAATGTAAGTGTACCGGAAAATGATTCTATTGCTCAAACCATCATCGATGAAGAGGAGTTTTTTGAACGGACTTTGTTTCAAGATGTTTTGGAGATGAAATCCGTCCGGATGCTTTCCGAAGCCACCGGAGGCGAATTTGGAAAGTTACAGGACCAAGTTTACCGTAAGTTGTTCAATCTCTATCAGGAGGTCCGCGGCGTTACAGTAATCGAAGAAAATGAAACCGACGAAGTCTTTGCGGTTTTTGAGCTATTCTTCAAAAATTATTATCAGAGGTTTCGTAAAGCTATGGAGGAGTTAATCGCAGCTTCGAAATCACCGGTAAAAATCGCCTATGTTCTTGGTCAAAAAGCGGATAAAATCATGGCTGTGTTAGATTCGGTTGCCAAGGAAATCGAATCGGAGCTAAATTAAGAGAAATAACCAATTTTTAATTCAAAAACAGAGGTCCCCTACCCGATGGCCTCTGTTTTTTTGTTGATTGACAACTATTTATTCGATGTATAAATCTGAAACTCGGGAGGATTAGCCAAATGCTTTTTTACGGTGCAAAGGTTAGCTACTCTGATCACCGCTTCCCGGTATTTTTCCGGAAATTCCGCCGGCAACTTGATCTCCACCATAATCTTTCCAATCAAACCTGTCTCTTGGTTTTTCTCAGTTGTAAGCGATAATTCGATTCCTTCAGAGGGTATTTGTCTTCCTTGACAAAAATCAAGCACATAAAATCCAGCACAAGTCCCGATGGAACATAAGAAAAGATCGAATGGGGACGGAGCGGAATTTTCGCCCCCTTCTCCTTCAGGTTGATCGGTCTTAATGATAAATCCCTTATAGTCAGCATTTACTTTTTTTCCACCCGGAAAACTAATTAGCAATCTCCATTCTCCTTCCCATAGATATTATTGCCCCAATTAGATAATTCAACCTCTCGCCAATAGCGAGAGGAATTTTCTTTTCATTTTATTTTTCGATCAACTTTTGAAGCCTTCTCCATCTCCAGGTTAAGCTTTGAATCGAAATTTTCCATTACTTTTTTTACTTCCCGGTATTGTTTTATACCGACTAGCGTATTCACTTTGGTGTTTATTCCATTTAAACGTGGATCAAAGTTGACAGCCATTTTTTGACCCCCCATCTGTTTTTGTATATTCTGTAAAAAATGAATTTAGCAATTATTGAACTTTTCCTACTAATTAATATCGGTTAATCCCGCTCATAATAAATAGGTCAAAAGAGCTATTTAATCTGTAATTAAAGGATTTGTTTTAAAATGACGATGTTATATTAGGAGGTTTATGTTTATGATCCAAAACATAACTACCTTAGCGACCAGTTTACCGGTGGTATCAACTAATACTACCCCATTCATTAAAAATATTCCAAGGGCCCAGCCGGAGTCTTCTTCAGAACCCGGTGCGGTCAAGCTTACTATTTCTCCAGAAGCCCAACGGGCACTTGCTAGATATCAAGGGGAACCCGATAAACCAGTTGCCAAATCCGAAAATGAAGATCAGGCGACTAATTCCACCAATACCGGCTCCAAATCACAACAAGAGTCGGATCCATCAAGGGAATTAAGCCCTGAAGCAGAACGAATCATTCAAAAATTAAAACAAAACGATCAGAAAGTTCGAACTCATGAACTACAACATGTGGCAGTAGCCGGAGGATATGTTAAAAGTGGTCCTGTTTATAGTTATACTACCGGACCCGATGGTAAACGTTACGCAGTCGGCGGGCGTGTTTCTTTGGATATAACTCCGGTCCCAAATAACCCCGAAGCCTCGATCCGAAAAGCCCAAATTATCAAAAGAGCGGCCTTAGCTCCAGCCGACCCTTCCGGTGCCGATCGGGCTGTAGCGGCTTCAGCAACCCGAATGGAAATGAAGGCTCGCGAAGAGTTGCGGACCGAAAGGGGAAAAGATCAAATCCCCGACACTAACAAACGGCTAAATCAAAAATTTAAAGCTTATGTCCAATCCAATCTTCAATTGGGCAAAACTATTAACAGCTTATTTTAAATAACGGACGCCATATTAGGGACTGTTGTAAAATAAGCTTTTTGTTACTAAACCCCCATAGGGCTCGACAAATGCTTCTAAGACTAACCCAGCCCCGTTCATCTTGAACACTCCTCTTATCATTTAATCCAGACTATTTTGGCCAACCAAACCCCTTTTACTTGTAATATTCTGGGATATTCAGATCATCAAAAAGGTACTTAACTAAAATTGCCATGTATTTACTAATTAACTTCTTATTATAAAAATATATAATATAGATCAACCGAGGGAAATTGCAACATTTATTGTGATCCGATTTTGAATCTTAATCGCTAAAATTTCATGATTAATATGAGGTGACTACATATGATCAAAACTTGTTTGTTGGGAATGGGGAAAGCCGGTAGCGTTGTTGCGGAAAAAATATTAAATTCTTATGAATTCGACCTACTATCGGTTGTATGTAAACCAGGCAGCCAGAAAACCGGAACGCCCATTAAAAATTACCTTAATACCGATAGTAACCTATTGATTACTAACGCCGATTCTTTAGTTGAAGAATGTAAACGGAAAAGATTCCAACTAGCCATCGATTTTACTACCCCGGAGGCAACTCTCAAAAACGCCCCGCTCCTTGCCGAGAAAGGTGTTCACTTGGTCATTGGGACCAATGGTTTTAGCAATCACCAATTACGACAATTAAAAGATCTAGTACAAGACTATCGGATCGGGCTGGTATATGCGCCTAATCTTGCGGTTGGGATAAACTTGTTATTATCGATCGTTAAAACCATCGCTCGTTTAATCCCTAATTATCAAGTGGAAATAACCGAAGCCGAAAACCCAAGTGAAACACTATCCCATTCCGGCACGGCAATCAAAATCGCCGATGATATTAAAATAATCAAGGAAGCAGTCCGCAAAAACCGTTACAAATTAGGACACAGGGAAGATATCTCTAAAATAGTCAGCTTCAGCACTCTTCCCACTGAAAAAAACGGTTTCCACAAAGTCCGTTTCACTGGAGAGTCCGAAGAGATCGAAATTTTGCACCGCTCCAATTCCGCAGCCATCTATGCCGAAGGCGCCATAAAGGCGGCGGCTTTTATCCAAAATCTGAAAGGGTTCTACCATATGGAAGATGTTTTACTATTAGAAAGAATGGATCGAGATTTTCGGTTAGCCACCAACCGATTATATCTCAATTTTAATTAATTACGAGTCTCAAAGGTGTCCTTAAGATGTAGATTTAGCCCCATTCATGGGGCTTGGTTGTAACAGCCGTGGTATTTATGCCGCGGATTGAGATGTTAAATCAGCGCCGTACTAAAATACCGCTCCGCCCGGTCCGGTAAAATAGTCGCGATTATTTGATCTTTACCCCATTTTTCTGAGATTTTCCGGGCCGCCCAGACATTAGCCCCCGCCGAAGTCCCTACCAACAGCCCTTCGATCCGAGCTAAACTACGGGCGGTTTCAATAGCGTCCTCATCGGAAACCTCAACCACCTCATCGACTATTTCAGGATCAAGAACCGCAGGGATAAAACCATCGCCAATGCCTTGGATCTTATGCAGTCCGGGCTCATGTCCCAGTAAAGCGGAGACATTCTTAGGTTCAACGGCGACCAATTTTAACTCCGGGTTCTTTTCCTTTAAAAATTGGCCGATCCCCGCCAAAGTACCGCCGCTTCCCAATCCGGAGACAAAGATATCAACCCGTTGATCTAGATCTCTCCAAATCTCCGGTCCGGTAGTGAGATAATGAATTTTAGGATTATCCATATTTTCGAACTGTTGCGGAATGTAGATCATGGAATCTCCGGACTCGAGCTCTTTAGCTTTTCGGATACACCCATCAATACTTTCCACAGCCGGAGTAAGGACCAGCTCGCCGCCTAAAGCTTTAATAATCTTTTTCCGTTCCTCACTCATATTTTCCGGCATAACTATTATTACACGATACCCTTTTCTGACTCCCACCAAAGCCAAGCCAATCCCCGTATTACCGGAAGTCGGTTCAAGGATTGTCATTCCCGGTTTCAAGATCCCTTTGCGTTCCGCTTCTTCAATCATGTACTTGGCAATACGGTCCTTAATACTGCCACCGAGATTTAAAAACTCAGCTTTAGCATAAATTTTGGCCCCAGTGAATTTTTCCAAGGAAAGTAAATAAGTATTTCCAATACAATCTAGCGCTGTTTTAATATTCATTCCCAAGTCAGCCTCCATCATTTCAATCCATCTATTACAGTTTATTAATTTTTGGTGTTTAATGCAACAATAGATTGGATTTATTAGAAATCAAAATCAGCTCTGATTTCCTTGGAGACTAGTCTTCCCTTAATAATTACGAATTTAGATCACTTTCATATGTTCCACTACACCCTGGTAATCATCGATATATACTTGAATTTCATCTAATGACGGTGCTCTTAAGGACACCTTTTCCAAAAAACGCCGGATATCCCGGATATAAATATCAAAGTCCCTTAATCTTTCTTCATCAGTGGCTTGGCTTTTCAAAGCGTCCAATTCCCACAACAATCTTAATAGTTTAGTGATAGCCGATTTACTTTTAAGGTTTAGTTTATGATTATTCGTCATAATTAACCTCCTAATTATTATAAAAAATGGTACTTGTCCCTTAACCCTATTATAATATGACTTCTCCGAATTGGTAATAATCAAAAATAGTAACTAATTTGAGCATAAAAAAGAAAATTGGGTAGAAAATCTACCCAATTCTCGCGAAATTTCATCGACCTAGCCAGGTCATTTAGAGTCTAGAGGAGATGAGGACTTTTGTTGGTTTTCAATTTTGCAACAGTCACTACTATATAGCTTTTTTATGGCCTCGCGATAATCATTTAGTGCTAATTTTTTGAGTACATTTTTAATATGAGACCGGACCGTATATAAAGAGATATTAAAATCCTCAGCAATTTTTTTCGGTTTCAAACCTTGATTAAGCAAATCAAAGATATTTCGTTCTGCCGAGGTTAATTTCGTCAGGCGATACTCTTTAACTCTATCCTGAACAGCATTCATTATCAGATTCGAGGCCGGATTTTCATATAGATAGTGCAAGGTTTGGGGTAGAACATTAAGGTAGCTCTTAGGAATATACGAATACCCTCCATGCAAAAAAGCACGATACATGGTATCCGGGTTTTCGTTGTTGGTCAAAAAAATGGCCTGGATCTTACGGGCTTTCTTTAATTCATCGTATACTACAAACCCGTCTTCAGCGGTCTGGTCCAGCTGTAGATCAATAATGATAAAATCATAATCCAAAATCTTACCCAGATTAATCCCCTGTTCAAGATTTTCAGCAATTCCGACTATTAAAAACTTCGGATCCTGATTCAGTTGACGGGTAATCATCTTCTGCCAGGTCGGCTCATCTTCAATAATTAAAACCCGAATATGCTCTTTCAAGCTGATCCCTCTTTTCACCTTTCTATTTAGAACTTTGCGCTTTTCGGTATTTTTTGGGAATGAAAGCAACTGATTGCGTATGATTAATTACTTTTTTGATATAAGTAGAGTTAATCCGTTGCCAGACAAAGCCTAAATGCTTCAAAGTTTCAATTGAATATTGAGAGTCAATGGTTATTGAAGAACTATAGTCTAATGTACCGTCTTTTAAATCAGAAATGATCCCCATTAAGGAGCTAATAGCTTTATTATTTCTGATCATCTCTTGAATACGCTTTTCAAATAACCTCGCTTCAATCAATTCGGTTGTATAACCCAAAACATGGAGCCTTTGAAAAAAATCCTTAGCTTTGATCTTGTTTTGATTGAAAACATGAAATGTATTCCCTGTACTCTCTTCCATCATTATTAGTTTAATAATTGCTTTAGCGCATAAATCTACCGGAGTCAATTCGATTTTTGTTTCAGCCATTGAATCAGGGACAAACCCGATTTCAATTAGGGACTTAAGGATCTGATAAAATTTATTTTCATCAATATTCGGTTGAAAAACTCCATCCGAATAGCGGCCGGTTAGATTGCCAACCCGGATTATTGTTCCATCCATCCCCTCTTGCATTTGTTCAAGAACAGCTTTTTCCGCTTCATATTTAGTTTGAACATAATAATTATCGTCAAATTTTTGTCCTATATCCAGGCTGGGTTCATCAAAACGAAGGTCCTGGCGTTTCTGAGCGGTATAATCGCCGGCCACACTAAGAGTTGAGATATGAGCTAAATATTTATCCTTGCTGAATTTTAAAATATTATGGACTCCCAAAACATTAATGCTTTGAAGCTCCCGTTCATCTCCATAATGTTTTACCAGCGCCGCGCAATGAATCACTGTATCCACCTTTTGCCGTAACAGTTGATAATCCGGTTCCGGTAGACCAAGCAAAGTTTTGGTAATATCCCCATTGATTACTACTAGTTTTTCGCCAGCCAGCTTCCAATCAAGATCAGGAAAGTAATAGGATAAGCGATGGTATAACCGGGATTGAGCGTCTTCTTTATCAACCCCCCTAACTAATACATAGGTTTTAATTTTATCCAGTTTAAGTAGTTCAAATAGAATATGACTACCTAAAAATCCTGTGGCTCCGGTTAATAATACCTTTTTAACAATCCGTGGATGAGCAAAATTCATCTTTTGCAGCGACTTTCTTTTTAAGCCTTTCCTATCAGCGGAATCAGTTACTTTATCCAATTCTTTAGTCTCGTTTGCCCCTATCTGCTGTTTGGATATAAGATAAGCAGCTAATTTTTTGATAGTCTTATTCTTATAAAAGTCTTGCACTGATAAATCCCAATGTTCGTTATAGGATATGGTTAATATTTTAATGATATCCAAGGAATCGCCGCCAAGCTCGAAAAAGTTGTCATTGGTACCGATTTTAGAGTTCCCCAGAACATCCTGCCAAACCTGGACCATTTTTTCTTCAACCGGATTCTCCGGCAGCGCCAAACTAACTTCCCGGTTGCGTTCCGGAGCTGGAAGCGCATCTCGATCAATCTTTCCATTAGTAGTTAATGGTAACCGTTCTAACGGCACAAAAAAACTGGGGATCATATAATCAGGTAAACTTTTGGCCAAATACTCTTTCAACTCCATGTCTGTAACCTGATCATCCGAAACATAGTAGGCGCATAGGCATTTCCGGTTTGGATCCTTTTCATCAGGAACCACAACCACTTCTTTGATTGATCGATGTTTCAAAAGATTAGATTCGATCTCTCCCAATTCGATCCGATAACCCCGGATTTTAACCTGGTTATCAATTCTCCCCATGAATTTTAGGTTTCCCTCAGGAGTCCATTGCGCCAAATCTCCGGTTTTATAAAGCCTTTCTTTGATAGCCGGTATATAAATGAACTTTTCTTTGGTTAACTGCGGGTTGTTTATATATCCCCGGGCCAAACCTACTCCACCCAGGTACAGTTCTCCCGGGATTCCAACCGGCAACAGGTGATGCTCTTGGTTCAAAACATAACAACGGCAATTACTAATCGGCTTCCCGATTATAACTTCTTGATCCGTTGCCGAAAATTGATAAACCGTGGAACAGACGCTATTCTCCGTCGGGCCGTATTCATTATACAATTTTACCTGTGGCAATTTGGCGAAGTGCTTTTGAACCAAATTGAGCCGGACACTGTCACCAGCTAAGGTGATGCTTGATAATGCTCTTAACTTATCGGCAATATCTTCCAACATTGCATTATATAATAAAGGCGTGGTCAAAAAATGGGTAACCCGGTGATCGACGATTAACTGTCCTAAATGTTTCAAATTAAGCCGTTTCCCATGGTCAATAATGACTATTGCAGCACCGACGGTTAAAAATGAAAAGATATCCTCCACTGAACTATCAAAACTGTATGGGGGCATTTGCAACAAGACGTCTTCGGAAGTGAACCGGTAGTATTTGGTCCGCCATTGGATGGTATTGGCGAGCCCACGGTACTCGATCATTACTCCTTTTGGCTTCCCCGTAGATCCGGATGTATAAATTAGATATGCCATATCATTAGGATGAATTCGCCGGTTTGGATTATTCCGGTTTTCGTCACTGGAAACTGCGGACCAACTTACTATTTTACCTTTCCAGGTTGTATTACCGATGACGAATTTATTGGTTAATAAGATCAGGCAGTTACTATCTTCCAATATGTCTCTAACCCGTTTTCTGGGAAACTTCGGATCTATCGGCAAATATGCCCCTCCGGCTTTTAAAATGCCCAAAATACCGATGAACATTTCAAAAGAACGCTTCATCAACAACCCAACCACTTCATTTGGTTTGACTCCTTGATCCATTAACATCCAAGCAGTTTGATTAGCTTTTTCATTCAATTCCCGGTAGGTCATTCGCTGACCTTCGAAGATTAATGCCGTCTTATCGGGATTTTTCTGCGCTTGTTTTTCAAATAGCCAAATGATGTTTCGGTAGGGATAATACTTTCTAGTACGGTTGAATCCATGAACTAGTTGTTTTTTTTCTTTTGGGGATAGCAGTTCAATTGAGGCGATTGGTTTATTAGGATTATTGATTATATTATCCAAAATATTTAGTATATGATGATGCATCCTTTCAATTTCATTAATAGAAATCAGATCAAGCAAATAATCATAATCAATTAAGTAATTATTAGTTTTTTCCCGATTGCTAATATTTATATTTAAAAAATTGATTTGATCTCCGGGTAGGTACCAATCGCTTCTGATTACTTGAAAATCATTATTAAAACTTGTACTAGCATTTTGATAAGTAATATTAACATCAAAAAAATTATATGTCATATATTTTTTCCGATATTCCTCTATAATTAATTCATATGGATAACGAGAATTAAGTAGAGATTTTTTCCATTTAGTAGCTATATATTTTATATAATCCAGTACTAACGTGCTTTCATCAAACTCTAGTATTATAGGTATTGTATTAGCAAACATTCCAACAGTATTTTTTTCTTTAAAATTAAGTCTATTATGAATAGTGGTACCAAATACAATGTTTTTTTTAGATGTAATTCGATTAAAATAGGTTGAAAATACGAGCGAAAATAACGTTAATATTGAAATATTGTTTTTCTTACAAAAACAATTTACTTTTGAGGAAATTGTTTTTGGAATAATAAAATCAGTTCGAAAAGCAGATGTTGAGTTGCGTAAAGGTATATGTGAATTAACTTTCTCCGATATTGTTTCGATCTGTTTTTGCCAAAAATTTTTATTTAGATTAAATCTTTTTGATTGAAAATATTCTTCTTCAACTTTTAAATAGTCAAAAAATGAGGGTTCATGAATATCTTCATTCCCCTCATTCCTTTTTAATCTAAGATAGTAACATAAAGTTTTATTTGAACATAATACTATCGACCATGCATCAGATATTATATGGTGTTGCTTAAAGTACATTGCTGTTTCAGAAGCAGTTTTAATAACTGCTGCATAAAAAAGAGGCTCATGGAGAATCTGAAAAGGTATCTGAGTTAAATGTGTTTGAAATTGGGTTAATATTCGATCGTCTTTTACTGTTGATAAATCAAAAAAATCCAAACTGAAATATTGATAATCAGAGACATATTGAACAGGTTCACCCTCTTGAATAGTTATTCGAATACGAAGTGCATCGTTTTTTTTTACAAGTAAATTAATAGCTTGTTGTATTAGTTTTAAATCAATTGATTCTTTAAAACGTAAAGTGCCGGCAATATTATTAATGCTGGTGTTTGGCGCGAATTTTTCAACCTTCCAAATTACTTTTTGCATGTATGTTAGTGGATAGCATTTTATCATCTCTTATTACCTCTTTTATTCTTATTTACTTCTAAACTAATTCTTCCCACAAAATCTAAAACATCTAAATATATCAACCGTTCGCTTAGCTTTGGAGTAACACTAATTCTAAAGACTAAATAGTTTTTGATGTTTTCAAAAATATCCTTATAATCTACCCCATCATCTGAAGTATCATCTTTAATCTTTCCCAACACTACCAAAGGAGTTTTCCTATGCACACGCA
>Ga0123334_1003712_pt1 | contig 16225 bp, 12 predicted proteins | sample BiotimSIPDNA_FD_89706 | JGI IMG/M metagenome (GOLD analysis project Ga0123334, IMG submission 89706) | Anaerobic biogas reactor microbial communites from Washington, USA - Biogas_R1 time_0 SIP DNA | ecosystem: Engineered > Bioreactor > Anaerobic > Unclassified | place: Washington, USA... | reverse complement strand
TTGTAAGGCTTGGGCATGAAGCCGGCTCAACAGCGATGATCTGGTAATCAGCCTCGCCTCTGAGCTTTTCACCCATGAAGGGAGCGATAAGTCCGCCAAGATTTGAACCGCCGCCTGCACAGCCGATTATCATGTCAGGCTTGATGCCGTATTTATCCATAGCGATCTTTGATTCAAGACCGATAACAGTCTGGTGGAGAAGTACCTGAGAGAGAACGCTTCCGAGAACGTAGCGGTAGCCTTCACGGGTAGTAGCAGCCTCAACAGCTTCAGATATAGCGCAGCCAAGGCTTCCGTTGGTATCAGGGAATTCAGCAAGGATCTTTCTTCCGACTTCTGTTGTATTTGAAGGAGAAGGAGTTACGCTTGCGCCGTATGTACGCATTACCTCACGGCGGAATGGCTTCTGCTCGTAGGATACCTTTACCATATATACATTGCAGTCGAGGTCGAAGTATGAGCAGGCCATTGAGAGGGCAGTACCCCACTGGCCGGCACCTGTTTCAGTAGTAACGCCCTTGAGTCCCTGCTTTTTAGCGTAGTAGGCCTGAGCGATAGCGGAGTTGAGCTTGTGGCTTCCGCTTGTATTGTTGCCCTCGAACTTGTAGTAGATCTTAGCAGGAGTGCCAAGCTTCTTTTCGAGGCAGTATGCTCTTACGAGAGGAGATGGACGGAACATCTTGTAGAAGTTCTGTATCTCCTGCGGGATCGGGATGTAGGGATCAGTCTCGTTGAGCTCCTGATCTACAAGTTCGTCACAGAAAACGTGGCGGAGCTCATCTCTTGTGCAGGGCTTGCCTGTTCCGGGGTTGAGGAGCGGTGCAGGTTTTTTCTTCATATCTGCACGGACGTTGTACCATTCCTTTGGAAGCTCGTTTTCTTCAAGATAAATCTTATAAGGGATCTTTTCGTTTGACATAGCAATTCTCCTTTTTAATTATTAATGTGTGAGCGATATCACCATGCCGGAAATATAAAAAAGCTCCTGTTCCGGCATAAAATAATGCCGGGACAGAAGCTGTGCTTACAGTTCTGCGGTGCCACCCCGCTTGACGAATATCGTCCACTCTGCTTGTACTTTCATACAACGATTTTGTTAACGCAGACCTCTGCGTCTCGCCTACACAATGCAAAAACAAAGGAAAAACAGTCATATGACCGCACAAGCACTACGCCTGTCCTTATTCCGGACAAACGCTGCTGAATTATCATATCTCCGGACACCTTATCCGGTGACAGCACCCCGTACCTTTGAACCACATCTTCGGTTCGCCCTCGGAAGGCCATTCGCCTTTGCACTTCATACCTGCTCACACCATACGCAGGCTCTCTGAAATGAATTTACAATGGTTACTTACCCTTCTTCATCGGTTTATGTGTATATAATACCATTAATACAGAGGTTTGTCAAGTGATTTTTGAAAAATTGTTACAATTAATGATTTATAATGCTGAGAAATAGGCTCAGTCTATGAGTTATGATAAATAAATCCAATGTTAAATCGCTGCAACCCTCTTTTCAAACGCATTGAAATATGGTATAATCAATATGTTACTTGCTGTCGCTCCTGTATTTTGCACGGGTACGGGCAATACTCTCTTCGCTTCTCTTGATGAGATTCAGGAGGGAGGAGGAGTACTGAGCGTAGTCCTTCTGGAGGGTAGCTGTAGTAACATAAAGGGTATCGAAATTGTCAACGCAGTCATTTCCGTCCAGGGCGATACCGCTGGAGGCTGCCTTGATATTGGCCTCGCTCATGGATACGATAGCGTTGGCGCTGTCATTGGCGATGACCTTTGGTATACGGAAGAGCTTCTGGTCGTTATGCGGATTTGCGTTATAGACTATACGGAAGAGCTTGTATACCGAGAGCATGAGGTAGGATGATACCTCTTTGATAAGGGTTATACTGTTTGCCTTCTGAGCAAGATTGAACAGGAGGCTGATGGAGTTGTTTATTATACGCCTGTTGAAGTTGATGATCTCAGGCGAGGGCATTTTCATGCTGTTGTTTCCGTCATCATCGGGGATATCCTCGATAGTGATAGTCTTTCCTTCCGGTTCAGGAGTTCTGCCGAGCAGATAATCGCAGGAAACGTTGTAGTAGTCTGCTATTTTTACGAGGAAGTTAAGGCCGCATTCTCTTATGCCTTTTTCATAGTGAGAGAGAAGTGCCTGTGATATGCCAAGATCAGTAGCAGCCTGCTTCTGGCTGATGTGTCTTTCTTTTCTCTGAAGTGTGATTATCCTTGCGAAATCGGAATTCATAATAAGCTCCTCCTGATGTGAAATAATGAAAAAATAAACTACATTTATTATAATACAAAATGTATAATTTGTAAATATGCCTGAGCATGAAAGAATGACGAATTTTTTGCATGATTTTTTAGCATATTTGCTAATAATTAAAAAAACGGGCAGTAATTTTGTGCTTTATGTATAATAAATCCTTAAATATACAGTTAGTGAAAGGAATTTGTCTATGAAGGGTTATAGAATAAGCGTGCTCCGTCACGGTCTTACAGAGGCGAATGAAAAGGGAATATACATCGGAAAGACCGACCTCCCCCTCTCAGACAAGGGAGCGGCAGAGCTGGCGGCAAAAATGGATGAGTTTGATTATCCTGCGGTACACAGAGTTTACTCCTCACCGCTGAAGCGCTGCACAGAAACTGCGGAGATACTCTTTCCGTATACTGATATCTGTGTGGTTGATGATCTCAGGGAGCTTGATCTTGGCGTATTTGAGAACAAGAAGGTGGATGAGCTCCTGGAAAATGACGATTACAAGGCCTGGCTAAGAGGCGGCAAGGACAAGCGACCTCCAAAGGGCGAGAGCCTTGAGGAGATGACCGCACGTACCTATAAGGCTCTCCATGAGATAATCATGGACATGATGAACGACGGCATCACCCACAGTGCCATGATAACACATGGCGGTGTGATTTCTAATATGCTAAGCTGCTTCGGTCTTCCGAAGTATGATCCGAAGAGCCTGACTGCTGACTTCGGAGAGGGCTTTGATATAATAGTTACAGCACAGATGTGGCTGAATTCTCAGGCGTTTGAGATACTGGGCTATTGTCCTTACGATAAGATACCGGACGCTGAGGAATAATTGACCTGCTCCCGCACACAATATCTGTAAATAACAGAAAGAGGTGCGGAGCTTGAGGATAAGTGAGCTTATACCATTTGTAAGGAAGCTGCTCAGGGGCAGGGATATCACAGTCATGACGGTATGTATGCTGCCGCTTCTGGGGGAGCTGTTCTTCCGGTTTGCAGAAGCAGCGGTATACAGCCTTTTGCTGTACTTCGGAGAACTCCCTCCGATAGCACTTTTCAGCGGCAGCAGCCGGATCCAGCTTGCAGTTGCAGTGCTTTCGGCACTGCTTAGGTTTGTGGTGGTGTCTCCGCTGATATATGCGGCGGCAGCAGTGCTGACGGACATATGCTCCGAACGCAGACCGTCTGCCATAAGCTGTCTGCTTGTCAGCAGGAGAAATTTCCGGAGAAGCCTGACAGCGGCGCTGATAACAAAGCTTCTCGGAGCGGCAGCTCTTGTACCGGCAGCCTTTTTCGGCGTGAACGCCTATCGTCTTCTCATATCCGGACATACTGCCGGGGAGCTTTTCATGACCCTCCATGCCTTCGTGCTGACAGCTCTGGCAGCCGGGATGTGGATATCCCTGCGGCTGAGCCTTTCCGCCCTGCCGTTTCTCATGGCTCAGTTCCCGGACAGGAGCGTTATCCGGCTGACATTCATGGCGCTGAGGATAATGAAGGGCAGAAAAACAGTGCTGCTCAAGCTTATCGCACTGTACTTTCCGGCAGCGCTGACCGTTATAGGATTGCCCTTTGCACTGACAAGGATATCGGCAGCATGGGCGCTCTGCATATCCATAAGAATGAAAGAGGAAGAGTATAATGAAGGAAATAGGGCTGAAGGTAGTCTCGGAAGAGCCTATGCCGCTGGAGGTATTCCTGCTGAAAAAGCAGAGCGTATCAAGACGGCTGCTTACAAAGCTGAAGCGTCAGGCCGGCGGTATCACAAGAAACGGCGAGACTGTCCGCAGCGTGGATACAGTGTATGACGGTGATGAGATAGTTCTTCGTTTCGAGGACACGAGCCTGCTTGAACCAAATCCGGAGCTGGATGTGCCCGTCGCATATGAGAGCGGCAGCGTGGTGGTCTTCGATAAGCCGGCAGGTATGCCTGTTCATCCCTCTATCAAGCATCAGGGGGATACTCTCGGCAATTTCTTTGCTGCAAGGTATCCGGAGCTGACATTCCGCCCGGTAAACCGCCTTGACAGGGATACATCCGGGCTGTGTGCAGTGGCGAAAGACGCTTTCGCTGCAAAGCTCTTGCAGGGTACTATAGATAAGGTGTACTATGCGGCAGTCCACGGTGTTACCGCTGTGTCCGGCACCATAGACGCTCCCATAGCAAGGGAGAGGGAGTCAATAATACTGCGCTGCGTTCGTGAGGACGGACAGCCGGCGGTTACGCACTTCTGCCGCATCGCCTGCAATGACAGATATTCCCTTGAGGAGATCATCCTTGAGACCGGGCGTACTCATCAGATAAGAGTGCATTTTTCCAGCCAGGGACATCCTCTGGCCGGTGACGATATGTACGGCGGCTCACGGGAGGATATCGGCAGACAGGCTCTGCACTGCGGCAAGCTCATGTTCAGAGAGCCTCTTACAGGTGAGGCCGTTACCGTGGATTCGGAACTGCCACGGGAAATATTATCGCTTATTGGCTGAGTGATTCTTCACCGGCTGAATATAAATACTACATAAACGGAGGAAATAATTATGGAAAAGATCGCAAGCTTTCAGGTGGATCACACTAAATTCGGAGTTGGTATGTATATATCACGCATAGACGGCGACGTTATAACCTATGATGTGCGTATGGTAAAGCCTAACGGCGGAGTTTATGTATCATCTCCCTCGCTCCACACTATCGAGCATCTCTTTGCAACATTTGCAAGAAACTCTGCTTTCAGCAAGGACATCATTTACGTTGGGCCTATGGGCTGCCGCACAGGCTTCTATCTTCTTACAAGAGACACTATGTCCGGAGCTGACGCTATAAAGCTTGTAAAGGACGCTTACCGTTTCGTGGCTGACTATAACGATGAGATTCCCGGCTGCACAGCAGTTGAGTGCGGAAACTACCTTGAGCATGACCTTGAATCTGCAAAGAAGGATGTTCTTCCCCTCCTTGAAAAGCTTGAGGGATATACTCCGGAGATGCTTGAATATTCTTACCATTTTGACAAGTAATATCAGACGGATGTTTGTGCACTTGTACAAAAAAATGCCGCTTTTGGAAAATTCAGCATTTTTTTCGTTGTATTTTCACTCAGCCCTGTTATAATATTACAATGTAACTGATTTGTAATATGTAGGAAAGGAGCTGTTGTCATGGCTCAGGAACGTCATGGAGAGGACGTTTCGGAAATGGGGCTTTTCCAACGCATCGGAAAGAGCTTCACTGACCTTTTTGCCAGATTCGGCCTTTGTACTGTCAAGGTGCTGGTAACAGTGCTTATGGCTGTAATTACAGGCGTGAAGCTTGTGCTGAATGAACTGCTGAGCCTTGCGGTGGATATCCTGCGGGGACTGCGCTGGATATTCAGAGGCTTCACAGAATCTATCAGGAATCGTATAAAATTAAATAAGGAACTCCAGAAGGAGACAAGAAAGGCAAAGAAGATAGGACGGAAGGAATATGCGGCTTCTGTCGCCAAGTTTGCAGGCTCGTTCCTGTTCGGCGAGGACGGTATGCTGTATACAGCTTTCAACTATCTGCTGCCGGTGCTGTCGGTGGCGTTCCTTATAGGTATAGTACGTATCGGCTCCAGCAAGGAGTACGGTATAGCCGTTGAATTCAACGGCAAGGAAATAGGTATTATCAGCGCTGAGTCGGATTTTGAAGAGGCTGAGCGTGAGGTACAGCAGAGAATATCCTACCTTGAGGATGACAAGGCGATAGACCTGTCTGCAAATCTTTCTCTTAAAGTGGTATCCGACAGCGACAGGCTGCTCACCAAGGATCAGCTTGCCAATGAGATGCTGGCAGCCTCAGACGAGGAACTGACCGAGGCATACGGAATTTACATCGACGGAAAGTTTATCTGCGCTGTAAAGGATAAGGAGCCTGTTCAGGATGCCCTCAACGACAGACTCATCGATTTTCATGTGGACGGCGTTGTAAAGGATATCTCATATAAGAATAAGATCGAATACACCAAGGGAATATATCTTGCAAGCAGTGTCAGAGATCAGCAGGAGACTATAAAGATGCTGACCTCTTCTACCGAAAAGAAGGGCGTGTACATCGCCCAGAGCGGAGATACTGCCGTCACTATTGCTCAGAAATACAATATGGATCTCGATCGCTTCGAGGAGCTGAATCCTAAGCTCGGAAAGAAGATAAAGGGCGGTCAGGTAATAAATGTTGTCGAGACAGAAAGCTATCTTCCTATACAGTATGTGAAGGAGTATGAGACGCTCTCGTTCCTGAACTATGAAACTGTTGAGATGGAGACCTCGTCCCTCAATGTGGGCATGAGGGCTATCCTCGTCAAGGGTGAGATGGGCGAGCGCAGAAGTAATATCGAGGTAACTTATGTTGACGGTATCGAGCGCTCACGTAAAACCGTAAAGTCTGTTGTCACAAAGCAGCCAGTAGTTGAGCAGGTGGGTATCGGTACCTATGCCGCAAGACCTGATCCCGGCGTAGAGGTGCTTACAGGTTCAGGCGAATTTGCATGGCCTGTTGACGGTGGCTGGATAAGCGATCATTTCGGCGGCGCAAGAAACCATAAGGGTATGGATATCGCTGCTCCAGGCGGAACTGATATTTATGCTTCTGCCGACGGCGTGGTAGTTGCGGCAGGCTGGAACCCCGGAGGCTACGGATATTTCGTGCAGATAGATCACCTCAATGGCTATCAGACGGTATATGCTCATATGAGCGTTGTCCATGCGATAGTTGATCAGCCTGTGAAGCGTGGACAGCTTATCGGCGAGGTCGGCACTACCGGCCACTCCACCGGAAACCATTGCCATTTTGAGGTAAGATATAACAATGTCTGCCATGATCCTGCGTTCTACCTCAATACGATGGAATCCTATTACCTGGATTCATTGGAAGAGTCTGAAAAGAATAACAGCGATGATAAGTCCGAAAAAGACGATGATGAATAATTAAAGACGCACATATGTGTGGTACACATATAGCAGTATACGTTAGATATTGAGGGAAACCCTTTTGAAAAAGGGTTCGGGGAAGAACCCTTCCTCAGAAAGGTTCTTCCCCGAGTATCTGACATATAACTGCTATATAAGTATCACACATAAGTGTGTCTTTTTGTTTTCATTATTCAGCAAGGAACTTCATGAAGTTCTCTTTATTTTCAAGAGCAGTTGTTGTAGGTCGGCCAAGGTCATCTCTTGCGCCTATTGAGCACTTTACCTCGATAAGTGAGAGCTGGTGTCTTGATTTGGCCGCTTCAAGCTCCCTGTCGAGAGCTTCAAAGCTGTCAACAGAAACGGCATTCGGATATCCGCAGGCCTTTGCGATGGCAACAACGTCCACAGATGAAGCGACAGTAGGCATACCTCCTACAGTTTCATGTGCGCCGTTGTTTATTACTACGTGTATGAGGTTTTCCGGAGCGTTTGCGCCCAGAACTGCCATAGAGCCCATGTGCATGAGAACAGCACCGTCGCCGTCAATACACCATATGCGTTTCTCAGGCTTATTCAGTGCTACTCCGAGGGCGATAGAGGAACTGTGTCCCATTGAGCCTACGGTGAGGAAATCGTACTTGTGGCTTTGTTCCCTTGCAGTACGTGTCTCAAAGAGCTCACGGCTTGCCTTTCCGGTAGTGGATACGATAGGATCTTCGCCGGCAGCGTCAGCGATATGCTGGATTATCTCCTCACGGAGCATGGTGTTGCTGTTTTTGTACTCTACAGGCTCATCGTATTTCAGAGCACCCTTGCGGACGATGAAAGCCACCTGCTTGCCCTGTGAGAGGAGCTTGCGGAAGTCCTCCATAGCGGCGGCAGCCTCCTCGTCAGTGGTATCCTTGCTTATGATAAATGTGCGGATGTCCATATCCTCCATGAGCTTTACAGTGACCTCGCCCTGATATATGTGCTGCGGCTCGTCATGGATGCCGGGCTCGCCTCTCCAGCCGATGACGAATATCATCGGGATAGCGTAGACCTTATCGTTGAGCAGTGAGGCTACAGGGTTTATGATATTTCCCTGACCGGAATTCTGCATATATACTACAGGCACCTTGCCGGTTGCAAGGTGATATCCTGCGGCGAGAGCTGTGCAGTTTCCTTCGTTAGCGGCAATGATATGGTGCTTCTTGTCAATGCCATAGGTGTTCATCAGGCAGTTGCAGAGCGCCTTCAGCTGTGAATCGGGGACGCCGGTATAGAAATCAGCGCCGGTTATCTTCATTAAGGTCTCAGCTTTCATTTTTTCCTCCGAATAATTTATTTACTTCTTCAAGCTCCTGGGGAGTGTCTATCTCAACGATGCTTTCGTGTGCAACGGGATGGACTATCAGGCGGAGCTTGTCGAGATTGCGGTCAACTACATCGTCCCAGAATAGATCCTCGTAGCCTTCTGTGCCGTAGGTGCTCTCTATTGCATCAGCCAGAACAGCAGCGTCATCTGCTTTGAAGAAGGCAACACCGGTCATATTGTAGCGGTCATCGCCAACTTTTCCGACACGGGTGATGAAGCCGTTTTCGTCAAGGTCGAACACCCAGTCATCAGAGTGTCCCTCCACCATTTTTCCGTAGTAGCATGAATGGTCGGGAGCACCGCAGAAAAGGTCTTCATCGGCAGCATAAAGGTCAGCCTCGCAGATAAAGCAGTCGCCCTTTCTGAGAACCTCTCTTGCGAAATATATTGACGAGATGTTGTTCACGGTCTCGTATGCGTCGTTTCTGATTATCTCGACATTCGGGTATTTCTCTGTCAGGTAGCCGAACTGGTCGCCCAGATATCCTACTACAACAAATATATTGTCCATGCCTCTTTTTTCAAGTCCTTCAATGACAGTTTCTACCATAGGTCTGCCCAGGACCTTTATCAGCGGCTTCGGAGTTGTTTCTGTCAGGGGACGCATACGTGTACCCATACCTGACGCCATTATTATTGCATTTTCCATATTATCAGTCCTTATACTTTACAGGTACGGCAACGCCGGTAGTTTCGAGCGCCTCACGGAATACCTTGAAGAATTCCACGATATCTGCTTCGTCTATAGCTCCGAGAGCGCAGAGACGAAAGGTGTTTGTAGTGGAGATCTTTCCGGGATAAATGGTGAAGCCTCTGTCGTAGCAGTAGTCATGTACCTTTTCAAAGCTCCAGTTCTCATCATCGGGATATATGGCGGAGGATACAAGGCCTGCTCTCCATTCAGGCTTTATTACCTGACGGAAGCCCAGCTCGTCAAGTCCCTTGTTGATAGCGTTGAAAACTCTGGTGTGTCTTGCCCACTTTGCCTCTTCGCCCTCTGCCCAGTATTCTTTCAGGGCTTCGATAGTAGCGTAAATGGTCTGTACTGGAGGAGTGAAGTGCATCTCGCCGGTCTTCTCGAAGAAGTCATACTGCAGGAAGAGATTGCAGTAGTATGAGCGCTTCGGATAGGAAGCGGATTTCTTGATTATCTCGGTATTTCCGATTATGAAAGAAAGGCCTGTGAAAGCCATAAGTCCCTTCTGAGCGGAAGCCATGCAGAAGTCGATATTGTCCTTTTCGATATCGATAGGGCGCATTGCCAGGGTAGATGTGGTATCAACAGTGAATACAGCGCCGTACTTATGAGCAAGAGCACCTATCTCACGTATCGGATTGAGTATGCCTGTACCGGTCTCGTTGTGGGTAGTGTGGACGAGAGCGATATCAGGGTTCTCCTTGAGAGTTTTCTCAACAACGGCAAGGTCAGGGAGCTGATCTACCGGGAATTTCAGGTCGATGTGAGGAAGACCGTAATACTGGCAGACCTCAACTGCTCTTGTGCTGTATGCACCGTTGTCAACAACGAGGACCTTTCCGCCCTCCGGGACAAGTGAGTTTATGCACACATCAATGTTGATAGTGCCTGAACCGCAGAAGAGTACGGAGGTATACTTGTTCAGGTCACCGTGGACTATCTTTACCAGGTCTTCACGGAGACCTTTCATAAGTCCGCCGAATTCCTTTTCACGGGGACAGATATCCGGTACTACCTGAGACATTTTAACGGTGTCAGTAGTAGTTGAGGGACCGGGGTTAAGAAGAATGTTTCTTTTTATGTTCATTATAGATACTTCCTTTTAATGAAATATTAAGCGCCGAAGGCGACAAAAAATGGGAGTCCAGAGGGTTGTTAATCCTCTGGCAGGTGGGTGTGCGAGGGAGGGCAGAGCCCTTCCTGAAAAGCAGTCCGAACAGCGAAGCGTTTTCGGACGGACGCTTTGGATTGGTGTGCCCCGGCTTGACCGGCAAAGCACTTCCACATCCCATACAGTGAGTTATAATTCATCAATAAGAGTGATGATCTCCTTTATCGGCATGAGCCTGTCATCAACTTCCTTGGCTCTGTGATAACGGAGTATGTCCCTCGCTGTCTGCTCCATTGCCGGGAATGCACTTCTTGTGAGCTGGTTCGCATATATTACAATGTTTACTCCGTGCTCTGCAAGCTCGCCCTCTGTTATCTGGTTGAAGGATGTGGGCACTACTACGATAGGAGTGCTGCTGTCCTTTTCACGGAATTTGTCACAGAATTCAAGTATCTCCGCAGGATCCTTCTTGCGGCTGTGTATCATTATGCCGTCTGCTCCTGCATCAACATAGGCAAATGCACGCTTCAGTGCATCCTCCATGCCCTGTTCAAGGATAAGGCTCTCGATACGGGCGATTATCATAAAGCTCTCTGTGAGCTGAGTTTTCTTGCCGGCTTTTATCTTCTCGCAGAAGTGCTCGATAGTATCCTGTGTCTGCTTCACCTCTGTGCCGAAGAGAGAGTTCTTCTTGAGTCCGGTCTTGTCCTCAATGATTATTGCAGAAACGCCCATACGCTCAAGTGTACGGACAGTGTATACGAAATGCTCGATAAGTCCACCGGTATCGCCATCGAAGATGATAGGCTTCGTGGTTACTTCCATAACATCATCGATAGTACGGTAGCGTGAGGTCATATCTACCAGCTCGATATCAGGCTTGCCCTTTGCGGTTGAATCGCAGAGCGAGCTTATCCACATTGCATCGAACTGGTCAAGCTGTCCGTCATGGTCAACAATGGTCTTCTCCGCAATAAGTCCGGTAAGTCCGCTGTGTACCTCAAGAGTTTTTACGATCGGGCAGAGTTCTATGAGCTGACGCAGGCGCTTTCTGCGGTACTCAGGCATTGCCAGCTTTTCCTTGATACGCTGGTCAATCCTTTTCACATTTTCGTTGTAGGTGTAGGGAACATCAACGACTTTTCCGCCGTATTCAGACAGAAGAGCCTCTGCGTTGTCACGGATAGCCCTCATCGGACCTTCGAGCCAGTTGTCGCCGTGGATGATGTAGTCCGGGCGGAGCTGTGCAACGATATTGTCGTACATTATATCGTCCTGAACGATGACCTCGTCAACGATATCCAGCTCTTTTACTATGCGTATCCTCTCTTCAAAGCTGACAGTGGGGAAGCGGTTGAAGCGGATCATGGCAGGATCGCTGAGTATACCTACCACAACACGTCCCAGCTCTGATGCTTTTTTCAATATATTAAGATGTCCTTCGTGAATGACATCGGTACAGAAGCAGGTGTAGACTGTTTTCATGTTATCCTCCTTTGTTGCAAAAACGTATAAAAATATTTTAACCTGAAATCGCCCTTTTGTCAAGTACCTGTCAGAATAATAAGGCTGTCCCGGTGAGTATTATTGATTATGTTATAGGCAGAAAATGTTTTTGTTGCAGCTACCTTAAAGAAAGGCGGTTTATCATATGGGTACAGAACACAGGATAGCCCTTGCCGGAAATCCAAATGTGGGGAAATCCACTTTGTTCAATGCGCTGACCGGTATGAAGCAGCACACCGGAAACTGGGCAGGTAAAACTGTTTCCGGGGCAGAAGGGCGGTTCTCATACGATGGGATGGAGTTTATTATCACAGATGTGCCTGGAGCATATTCTCTCCGGTCTAATTCGGCAGAGGAGACTGCCGCAGCGGATATCATATACTTCGGCGGTGCAGAGGCAGTGGTCGTGGTCTGCGACGGCACCTGCCTTGAAAGGAATCTTAACCTTGCGCTTCAGGTAGTAGATATCGCTCCGAAGATACTGGTGTGTGTGAATCTACTTGACGAGGCTGAATCAAAAGGGATAAACGTTGATCTGAAGATGCTGGAGGAAAAGCTGGGAGTGCCGGTGGTGGGGATGTCTGCAAGGAGCGGCAGCGGTATCGATGAGATGTGCAGAAGGCTCTGCGGACTTATCGAAGGCAGCATCGTTTCGGAGCCGTATGTGACAGCTCTTTCTCCTGAGACAGAGAAGGAGCTGCAGCGGATAGCCGCTCATACAGGCGACTGCGGAGGAATGTCAGTCCGGGATGTGACGATGCGGATAATGCAGGGCGACAGTGATTTCCTGAGGAAGGCAGAGGAGCATACCGGCAGGCCGCTGATATCCGATGAGGAGCTTGGGGAGATACTCGCTTCTCTGGCGGAAAAGGAAATGCCTCCGGAAAAAATAAGCGATGAGCTGATAGCAGCTTATGTAGAGCGGAGCAGATACATCTCCGGAGAAGTCGTTGACACGGCAGCTCAGGGCGGACATGACAGGGACAGGCGCATTGACCGGGTACTGCTCAGCCGGCGCTGGGGGATACCGGTAATGCTGGCACTTCTCGGAGCGGTGCTGTGGATGACAGTTTCCGGAGCAGCTCTGCCCTCGGAGCTTCTTGCGGAGCTGCTGTTCGGCCTTGGCGGAAAAATATCTGAGGCTATGCTTGCAGCAGGAGCTCCGGGCTGGCTTGAGGGAGTGCTGGTGCAGGGGATATACAAGGTCCTGGCGTGGGTGGTATCGGTGATGCTGCCGCCTATGGCCATATTTTTCCCGCTTTTTACATTGCTGGAGGATCTGGGATATCTGCCGAGGATAGCATTTGTACTGGACAGATGCTTCTGCCGCTGCGGAGCCTGTGGCAAGCAGGCCATAACCATGGCTATGGGGCTTGGCTGCAATGCCTGCGGAGTTACCGGCTGCCGGATAATAGATTCTCCAAGGGAACGACTGATAGCTGTCCTTACCAACAGCTTTATGCCCTGCAACGGACGCTTCCCTTTGCTTATTGCCATTATAACCATGTTCTTCGCAGCCTCCTCCGGAGCTGCTTCTGCTGCGATACTGCTCTGCGTTCTCCTTGCAGGAGCAGCTATGACCTTCCTCGTATCAAAGCTGCTGTCAGTGACGATATTGAAAGGCGTTCCCTCTTCATTTACCCTTGAACTTCCTCCGTACCGCCGCCCACAGGTGGGGAGAGTTATTGTGCGCTCGGTATTTGACAGGACGATATTTGTCCTCGGAAGAGCCTGTACAGCAGCGGCGCCCTGCGGACTTATACTATGGATAATGGCAAATGTAAGGCTGTGCGGAGATACGCTGCTGTCACAGGCCGCTGCATTTCTGGAGCCTGCCGGTGAGCTTATGGGACTTGATGGAGCTATACTGCTCGGATTTATACTGGGCGTTCCGGCAAATGAGATAGTGCTTCCGGTGATACTGATGACCTATCTCTCACAGTCTTCCCTGTCAGAGACAGGAGGTACTCAGCTAATTGAGATACTCACCGCCAATGGCTGGGATGTGCGGACGGCAGTTTGTATGATGATATTCACTCTGTTCCATTTCCCCTGCGCTACGACCTGCCTTACTATAAAAAAAGAGACAGGCAGCCTGAAATGGACGGCACTGGCCTTCGCATTGCCGACAGTTGTGGGAGCATTGATGTGTATGGCCGCAGCATTTGCTTTTTCGCTCTTCTGAATATAAAAATCCCCTCCTGTATTTGACAGGAGGGGACTGTTTTTATATTATCTGGTCTCTGTTTTCAGATCACTTGATAGATTTTTTGAGTTTGTTGAGATCTTCCTGATTGATATATCCATCGCTGTTCATATCGAAGTTGAATGCGCCCTCAGGTGTGAGACCGTTGTTGTTGAGGTTATAGTTATCAGCAAAGTACTTGTTAGCCTCTGTAATATCAGCACTTGTTAATCTGCCGTCAAGGTTGAGGTCACCCTTGATGTCGGAAATGCCTGCTTCATATAAGCTTGAATCATTTGATTTGAAGTTGATGAAGTCTCCGAATACGTTAACGCCAACAAAGTTCTTGATAAATGACTTGAACTGTTCCTTGGATTTGCCGTATCCGCTTGCATTCTTGCTGAGGTAATACAGATTGTTTATGAAACGGTATGTATCAGCTGATGTGAACTTGATGTCTTTGTTGTAGTACTTAGAGTTTTTATCGTACTTAAGAGATTCTATAGCACCGTAAACAACACCGTTAATGATGTTTGGTGAATCGAAATCGCCGCCGTAAAGCTTTTCAAGGCTTACCCAGCCATATTTCTTTGCATATTTTCCAAATACATTTATTACTTCGTAGAATGGTCTTTCGCCCTCGAAGGAGTAAGTTGCATTAATAAGTGCTGTTGTATAGTTTCCGACATTAGTTGAACCCTTTACAACATAAGTGCTTCTTAACTGAGAGCAGTTCTGTAATGCTGTTACACCTCTTACGTTTGTGCTTACATCATCGCCTGTGTAATTGTAAGCAGAAGCGAAATGCTTGTTATCGGTTGCGAAAGAGTAGCAGTGTGAAAGCTCATGCATCATACCCCAGTCGAGCTGGCAGTTCTTGACTGTATTCTTAAATGCAGTTGTGCTGTAGCTTCTTGGCATTAACACGAGTGGAACAGAATCATCAGATGAAATAGTGCCGATAGTCATGCATGGACACTCGTTTGGATACTCACCGGGGCAGCCGTTGAGTTCGTCAAACATTACATATACATCCTTGCGCTTGATACCTGTGATATCAGAAAGGCTGTTGACATAACGGCAAAGCATCTTCATATAATTTTTGGTCTCTTCTGTAGTAAAACCATCAGTTTTCATAAGTAAGTGGATAGACTCACCGTTGGTGCAGGTCGCATCACAGCGTGTATATCCGATATCTCCGTCGGATAAAGCAAATCCTGAAAGAGTTACAAGCTGATTCTGGAGAGTATAAACGCCGTCGTATGCAAGGTCAACGCCAATCTTATATTTGTCTCCAAAAGTTGAGAATGGAACCTGAACGTTGTATGTTCTTACAGAAGAATTTGAGGAATTAACTTCTGTAACTATAAACTGGCTGTGCTTAAGGTACATACCGCCTTCTGCACGATTGCCATCCTTATATGTAGCATAGATATTTATAAGCTGTTTTGGATTCTTTGTGCAGCTTTTTGGTACCTGAATAGTAAAGTAGAAGTTGTGTCTTCTGATCTTATTTGTATTTGTTACCCAGTCTGTACCAACTCTTGCCTTATACTGAGAGGTTGAGCTTACAGTACGTCCGCCGTCGTTTGATGTCCAGCCGGGACCGCTTACGGTAACAGCACCGCCGCCGCCGTATGTACGCTTTGAAAGGCTGACACTAATAGCGCTGTCAGCTATATTCATAGTTGATGTTGAGCCGGCAGTTGATGATGCGGCATAGGAAACTGTATTTGTAGGAGCAAAGTCAGATACAACAGGTGTAACACAAAGTGCTAATGCAGAAGCTGTTGCAATAAGTGCTTTAATAGATTTCATATATTTCTACCAATCCTTATAATAATTATTTTGAGACGTTTTGGAAAGACTTCTTGCGCAAGATAGTGCTGTAAAACGCAATATGATTATAAACCAATCATCAATAAAAGTCAAGTGTTTTTTGAAATTAACATAAAATCCATAAAAATTTTCCTCATTGTCGGCTTTTTTATGCTTTTATGATACAGAGAGCCACGACTATGTTTGTCTGTATTTGAAATATGCTTTTTTCTGCAAGATAAAAATCCCGGCACTTATGTGTGATGCTTATTTAGCAGTAATATGTTAGTTATTGAGGGAAACCCTTTTGAAAAAGGGTTCCTCTGACGGAGGCGGTC
>Ga0123334_1003710_pt1 | contig 16226 bp, 12 predicted proteins | sample BiotimSIPDNA_FD_89706 | JGI IMG/M metagenome (GOLD analysis project Ga0123334, IMG submission 89706) | Anaerobic biogas reactor microbial communites from Washington, USA - Biogas_R1 time_0 SIP DNA | ecosystem: Engineered > Bioreactor > Anaerobic > Unclassified | place: Washington, USA... | reverse complement strand
TTCCAGGACCATCCCAACGTCGACGTGGTGGCGGTCAGCGACCTGTTTCCCGATCGTTGCGCGGAGTTGGCCAAGGCCTGCCGCTGCGAGAAGACCTATCCCTCCCTGGAAGAGATGGTCGAGGACGACAAGATCGAGGCGATCTTCCTCGCCACCGACGCCCCCAGCCACGTCCGGCATTGCATTGAGGTGCTCAAGCACGGCAAACACGTTTGCTGCGCCGTGCCCGCCGTCTGGGGCTCGCTGGAAGACGCCGACCGGCTGTACGAGGCGGTCAAGACGAGCGGGCTGAAGTACATGATGATGGAGACTTCGTGTTTCCATGAAGACCTCTACGCCATGCGCCAGATCTACAAGGCCGGCGGATTTGGCAAGTTGGTCTATTCCGAGGGCGAGTACTACCACTTCCATTCCTACCAGATTGGCTCGTACAAGAACTGGCGAGTCGGTTGCATTCCTCTGTGGTACCCCACCCACTCGACGGCCTACTACGTCGGCGTGACCGACAAGCCGTTCACGTCGGTCTCGTGCACGGGCTCCAACGCGGGCTTCGAATCGTACCAGCCGGGTGCGAATGAATACGGCAACGTCTTCACCGACCAGATCGCCCTGTTCAAGACGGCCGAGGGGGGCACCTCTCGCATGCTCATGTGCAAGGGCATTCGCAGCAAGGGGGGCGAAACGGGCCGCGTGTTCGGCGAGCAGGGCTGGATGGACGGCCTCGAGTACCAGGGCACCATGAAGGAACTGCCCGACATCACCCGCCCGCCGCTCCCGCCCAACGTCAAGCCCGGCGGCCACGGCGGTTCCCACGGGTATCTGTGCAACGAATTCACTCTGTCGGTGATCGAGGATCGCACACCGCTGGTCAACATCGCCCAGGCCCTCAATATGACCGTCTGCGGCATCGTGGCCAGTCAATCCTGTTTGAAAGACGGCGAGAGACTGAAGGTGCCGACGTACTCGGTTTAGCAGATTTCTGCACCCTCCTTGTTCTTGATCTTAATCATAATCGTACTCTTGATCGTAATCCTCCTCTTTGCGCACATCTGTGGTCAGTGAAGGGCGAACCGGTCAGGAGTACGATTAGGATTACGATTGTGAACGAGGCCGAGGGTTGGCCGCTTGGGTGAATTCCAAGGCGTCTTGCTGCAGCTCCCACTTCGGTTGGCGGAATCTGAAGTACCGGGAACACCCGGATTTTCGGCCGGTACCGACGTTGTCGTCAGCGAGTAACTCTGAAGTACGGTGACCGATCGCCCCTACCTGCATCGGTTCTGTCTGTGTATACCCTTGGTGGGGCAAAACATGCCTAATTCCCATATTTGTTGTGTGAGTTATTCAAGGCGACAACACTCTACCCCATACCTAGAGGGGTTTTTGACAAATTGTGAGTTTTCTTCTGTCAGGAATGGCGTGTTGGCGGCCTATAGCATAATAGACAGGGTGGCTTGTCAGTTTTTTAGTCACAACATTTCGGAGATCTTCAGGAAACGAAACGGACGTCGTCACCAATCCTAAGCGTGCTGTGGCCGCATGATCCAGGCTGACCGCGGCTCGCTCCAAACGAGGGGGAAAACTGATGCGTTGTTTCGTATTCTGTGTAGCAAGTTTTCTGGCGATTCTCGCCGTCATTGCTCTGCCGGCTCCCGCTTGGTCTGCAGTCGACTCCTACGATGACCTCTGGGACATGTCGCAAGGAACTGTTGTTGACGCAACCAGTGGAGCGTTGCATTACTCCGACAGCTACCGGTCCGATGTTCGAGACATGTTTGGAGGCACCTACGCACCTTTGGGCGCTGGGGTGACGCTATTCAAGGACTACAACAGCCCTTACTACCAAGGTGGGTCTGTACAGCCTGGGTATGTACATTTCGTCGAGTGGCACACACCCGATGCAGTCACGCTTCGGAGCTTCATGTTGCATGCCCAGAACGAAGGGATGAATCGCAGGGCTTTCAATCGATTCAAGCTGCTATGGGGCGACGGTGCTGGCAACTGGACAACAATCTATGACACCGGCCCCGGCTTCTCCTATTATCTGCACGTTTATCTCGAGTCGAATGTCGCGCCTGTCGAGGCGAAGTTCTTCCGGGCGGAGTTCACTCAAGCACCTTGGACCGATTCTCGAGCTATCGGCCCCAGGGTCTTCGAACTCGACGGGTTCGACACGTTCCTACCCGGCACGGTTCCCGAACCGACGGCGCTTGCCGTCTGGGGATTGTTGGGTGCCTGTGGTGCGGGGCTAGCTGCCCGAAGGCGACGGCATGCCGGCCCGTCCCACGCTACACCAACCTCTCCGGTCGCTCGAAGGCGATAATAATCACCCGGTCATCTTTTTCGAATACGGTCATTTCGTGCCCGCGAGGGTTGACGAGGATTCCGTTCTTCGTGCAGGCGCCGATGAGGATGGAACGGGTTGCGGTTCTGGAGGATGGCGGCGCCGAGTTCGGCAAAGCTCTTTCCCATGAACGACTCGGGGACGGGAAGCATGTAGATCTCGTTGGTGTCGCCGGAAATCTCCAGCAGGTGGCGACACACGGTGCTCAGTCCATGGAACAAGGCCGACTGGGCCAGCAGCATCATGGAGAAGCCGGAGGCCGCGACGATCTCCTCCGCCCCGCCCCGCCTCAGGTGGTCGGTGTTCTTCCTGGGTCACGTAGCCGTCCTTGTCGCGATCGACACGCTACACGATCTCGACGGCCAGCAGCGAGACGTCGTCCTTGGGGCCGGTGCCGCCGCACCAACTCTCAACCGTGCGGACCAGCGAGGCCACGCTCGCGTCGAGCGTTTCGCATCGCAACCCATCGATCGACGCCAGCATTCGCTCCTGGCCAAACTGCTCCATGTCGGAATTCATGGCCTCGGGAATGCCGTCGGTGTAGAGCAGGAATCGGTCGCCGGAAGCCAACCGGACGGAGTGTTCTTCATACTCGACGTCGGGAACCCACCCGACGGCAAGGCTGGCAACTTCGAGCGCCTCGGGAGCCCGCTTCGACGGAACCACGACCACCGGCGGATGACCGGCCGAGGCGTAGCGGAATTCGAGCGATTCCAGATCGAGAACTCCGTAGATGATGGTGAAGTAGCGATCGCCGCACTCCTCCATCGGGAAACGGCGGTTGAGTTCCGCAACCACCTCGCCGGGCGCAACCACGCGGTATTTACCGGAGGCGTCCGGCTTGAGCAGCAGCGACGATGCCGTCGCGTGAGGAGTCATCACCCGGCTGATCGAGACCGACAGGAGCGACGCGGCCACGCCGTGCCCGCTGACGTCGGCCACGTAGATCCCCACGTGCCTTTCCCCCAGGCGAAGCACGTTCAAGAAGTCGCCGGCCAGTTCGTCGCAGGGACGATAATGCCAGGCAAAGCGGGCCTGGGGAACCTCGGGCAGGGAGCTGGGAAGCAGGGATTGCTGGACCTTGGCGGCGGCCTCCAGGTCGCGCGTCATCCGCTTGTTGGCTTCCTGAAGCTGCGCGTTTCGCTGGGCCAGGCTGCGTTCCAGGTGAATGATCCGCTCGCCGGCCCGCAATCGTACCCGCAATTCGCCCCGGTCGAAGGGTTTGCTGAGGAAGTCGTCGGCCCCCGCCTCCATGCCGACAATGATGTCTTCTTTCTTCGATCGAGCCGTCAGCAGGATCACGTACACGTAGCCCGCCGTCTCCGACTTGCGGATCCGGCGAACCAGGTCGATCCCGTCCATTTCGGGCATCATCCAGTCGCTGACGACGATCGAATACTCATCCGCCTGGAACTTTTCCCAGGCGTCTCTGCCGTCGACGGCGGCGACCACGTCGTGCCCCCACTCCTCGAGCTGGCGCTGCAGCATGCGGCGGGAGATTCGATCGTCTTCGGCAATGAGGACTTTCATTATCCGTTGCCCCGCAGGAGCTCCCGTAGGGCTGCCGTAAGCCGGCCGGCCCGATCTTCGAGGACGGCCAGGGCCTCGTGGGCTCCTGCGAGGTCGCCGCCCTTGCCCATCAATTCGAGCTTGAGCGCCGACTCGACCGTTGAATCGGCACAGAAGTTAGCCACCATTCCCTTGTAGGTATGGGCGGCCACGGCGAGCGTCTCGCTATCGGCCGCGTCGATGGCGCTGCGGATCTGGCCAAGCAGATCGGGACCGTCTTCCTCCAGCATCTCCACCGTTTCTGAGAGAAACTCCATGTCGTTGTCGATCCGGTCGAGGAGCGATTCTTTGTCAAAAATGTCGTTCATGGTGACTTTCCGTCTTGACGAGGAACTCCAGTGTGGAAGAATTTCGGATGATCGACAGCACACGATCAACACATCCCCTTCAATTTGCGCTTCAGGCGGCGAAGCCCCACCATTTGAATCGCAGCCGCTCTCCTCCACGGTTTTACCATGAAAAGTATCAGCGCTTCAATCCTTGTCCTTTCCGGCGCTATTCTTTTGGCTGCCGGCTCTTTCGTCAGCCACAGCCAGACACAAGGGTTCCTTCAAACTGTCGGCTGCGTAATTGGCCTGATCGGTCTTGTCGTTTGGTTCTGGTCCGTCAAGCAATCGCAAGGCTGACCTATTCGCTGGGGCTCGACCGCAAGGAATCGCCCGGCGGGACATTCGCATTCAACCAGTCAATCAACTGCCGCAGCCGCCCCAGATCCCGGCGGTTGAAGTGGAAGACGAGACGGGGAAGCTCTGCCAGGTCCGGTTCGTCGCGCTCTTCGCTCAGTGGACCGGACACTAGGAATTGTCCCCTCGAGAGGATACCGGAGAACTTCTGCTGAATTTGCTCCATACCGGCTTCGTCCGGAGCCGCAGTCAGGCGGAGCACGAGCTTCTCGCGAACGTAACGCATGCTGTGGTAGACGCGGAAGAACGTGAGGATCTCTTCCACAGCTTCGTCGGCTCGATCGGTGAGCTTGAACAGGGAGAGGTCCTGCGGTTCGATCATCCCACCGTCGAGCAGGTGCTCTTTGACGAAGTCCAGGAACGTCCGCCAGTAGGTCCCACCCGGGGCATCGAGGAAGACGATGGGCACCATGTCGCGTTTGCCCGTTTGTAGTAGGGTCAACACTTCGAGACCTTCGTCGAGGGTGCCGAAGCCGCCGGGCAACAGGCAGATAGCGTTGCTTTCCTTGACAAACACCAGTTTCCGTGTGAAGAAGTACTTCATGTAGACGAGTTTCGGATCACCGGCCACGACGGAATTGGCCGCTTGCTCGAAGGGGAGCATGATGTTCAATCCCATCGAGTTGTCGCGTCCGGCGCCCTGGTGGCCTGCCTCCATGATCCCGCCGCCCGCTCCCGTCACGACGAGCCAACCCGCCTCGGCCATGGCCCTGCCGAACGTTTCTGCCTGCCGGAAACAGGGATCGCTCTCCGGGGTGCGGGCCGAGCCGAACACGGCCACCTTGTGCGTGTGCCGATAGGGCCCAAAGACTTTGAAGGCGTAGCGAAGCTCGCGGAGTGTGCGACTGAGGATCTTCAAATCACCCCGGCTCGTCTGATCCTGAGCCAGCCCGTCGGCCGATTTGCGGATCGTCTCGATCAAATCCGCCACGTAGCGACCTTTGGGGACCGAGGACGCGTTGACTTCCATTGGCCTCCGAATCAACTCGGCTGAAACAGCCTCTTCGGAGGGTTTGCCACATTGATGGGGGTCGGACGGGACGTTCATGCCGAGGGTCGATATCTGGGCTGGGAGCAATCAGGCCTGCCATCCCTATTATAACTTGCCTCCAAAACGCCAACGGGTTACCTGAACCCCCCTGGATATACTTGCCAGCTGCCCCGAATCGGGTTAGACTGACGAGGCCATGATACGGGTACTCCAACAAGACGGCGTGACGATTATCGAGCTCGACGAGCGCTACGATTCTCTTGATGAGCAATCGTTGGAGGAGTTCGGCACGATTCTCCTGGAGGCGGCAAGTTCCGCCTCCCCCCCCGCGCTGCTGCTGGATCTGACAAATACGCGTTTTATCGGGTCTCGCTTCATTGGGCTTCTGGTCCGTGCCTGGAAGCGGGTGCAGGATCGGAAAGGGCGTATGGGACTGTGCAACATCCCCGCCTTCTGCCGCGAAGCGTTGATCTCGACCCGTCTCTACAACACGCTCTGGACGCCTTACGAGACGCGTCAACAGGCGATCGCCGCTATGAATTGACTGTGAGTACGCCGTCAGACTCGCGAATTAGACGAATCCACGCCCCTCTTAAGCAGTAGGGCGACGATAGAATTGGTAGGCAAGGAGGACCTCGTACAGGTCCATGGAGATCGTCACTTGGTCGTCGTCAAAGTCTTGTAGCCAGGTTCTTTGCGACTGGACTGCGTCCGCCAGTAACGGGAGAATCTCACCTAGAGAGAGGGTTACAGACCGCCGGGTCTGTTCGTCGTTGGAGACTCTGGAATCGGGGTCGGTTTGTGGGCCGTGATAGATTCGCAGGGGGATGGAACTCATGGGCCGTCCTTGATTGATGCCGGGACAACAGCCTCCGCGAACCGACTAAGGCGCGGCCTCAGCGGGGGCTCGAACGACAAAACGCCTCCCTTGCTGCGTCCTATATCGGCATGACGGGTGGTGACGTTTTGAGGAATTCGTCCAGAAATTCGGTTTTTTCCCAGAATCGTCGGTGGCACGGTTCTGACTCCAGGCATGGTAATTTGCAGAATGCAGGAAGAGCGGGTCATTCGGGGCGACCCCTCCCACAACCTTGACAAGCGTGCGCAGGTGCCATAGAGTGCGTGGACTCTGTCTATCATCCCTTCCTTTCTGAGCGAGCGCCGGCCTTGAGCTGACGCCTGTCCACTGTTATGGGCGATCCCGTAACCATCAACATCCGACATCTGTCGCGCGGCCTGGGAATTCAACTCGGGCAGGTGCAGGCTGCTTTGGAACTGCTCGATGAAGGCAACACGGTTCCCTTCATCACGCGTTATCGCAAGGACCAGACCGGCGGCCTGGACGAAGAGAAGATCCGGCTCATTCAGGACCGGCTCGACAAGATGCGTCTGCTTTCCGAGCGGAAGCAGACGATCCTTCGTTCCATCGAGTCGCAGGGGAAGCTGACGGAGGAGCTCGAGAAGCGAATCCGGTCGGCCAACACGGCAAAGCGACTCGAAGATCTCTACCTGCCGTACAAGCCGAAGAAGCAGACCTTGGCTCAACTGGCACGAAGCCGGGGACTCGAACTGCTGGCGGATGAGATCCTCAATCGGAGTCCGGGTTGCAGCGATCTCGACCGCCGCGCGGCTGACTTCGTGAATCCCGATCGAGGCGTGCCCACGGCGGCCGAAGCCTTGCTGGGAGCGGGCCACATCCTGGCCGAACGAATCAGCGAAGACGTCGAACTGCGTCAACGCCTGCGAGAGATCATGCAGCGCTCGGGGCGGATCGCCTCGTGTCGTACCGGTGGCGAAGACAAGCCTGCGGAGACGGCACCTGCCGCGAAACCTCCGAGACCGCTGGCAACTCCCGCGGCGGACTCGACGACGCCCGCTGAGGAGTCGGCGGAATCAATGTTCTCTGCCGAACCTCCGGAATCGGATCAGACCCCGGATGCCCAGGCCCCGATGGGGTTAGCACAAACGCCGCCTCCTGTCTCGGAAACCGAATCGACGAGATCGGGATCTTCACCGGGAGACGCCGTCCAGGCCCCGGAACCGAAGGTGGAGTCGGAGGCAACCGCTGCCGCCGACCTCTCCCACGCTGCCGAACCCCCGGTATCGGCGGAATCCGTTCCTTCGAAAGAAACGCCGAATCCGCCGGAGGACGATCAGCCCGGGTCGGGAATGGGCGGCGGCCCCGAAGGCTCCCCGGAGAAAGAGACAGAGGAAACCTCGCACGAGGAATCGAGGCTGCCGGTTGACGCTGCTGCGAGTGTGGAACCGAATCCGCCCGCGCCGCACGAGGCTCCGGTTGTTGCATCGGAGTCCGAAACCGCGACTCCCGCAGAGACCGTCACCTCAGAGGCATCTCCAGTTCCAGACACTGTTGTACCCGAGCCGTCCGCTCCTGAGACAAGCTCTGCCGTGTCGCCGGATGCCAAGGCCGCCCAGCCGGCAGTGGCCCCGCCGCCCGATGCCAGAGCAACCGCCCCCAGTCGTCCGGCGCCCAAGCGCAAGGGGACTCGCAAGTCGAATGCGGAGCGCAAAGCGGAGCGCAAGCGGCAGAAGAAGCACAAAGCTGAAGAGAAGAGACAGAAAGCCTTCAGCGACTACTTCAACTACAGCGAGGACCTTCGCAAGATCCCCCCCCACCGCGTTTTGGCGATCAACCGCGGTGAGCGCGGCAAGGTCCTGCGGGTCAAGATCGAGTCCGATCTGGAGGCGATGACCAAGGTTGTTGACGAGTTGAGCGTCCCCACGGATCATCCGCACTCCGATTTCCTCAAGGGCTGCGCTCGCGACGCGCTGACTCGGCTGATCCTCCCCGGCCTGGAACGGGAATCGCGTCGCGAACTGACCGAACGGGCGGAAAGCCACGCGGTGGGCGTGTTTGCCAAGAACCTCCGGAACCTGCTCCTTCAGCCCCCCGTTCACAACCGTCGAGTGCTGGCGGTTGACCCCGGCTTCAAGAGCGGCTGCAAGTTGGTGGCGCTCGACCAGTTCGGCAATGTCCTGGCCCAGGCCGTGATCTACCTGATCGGCAAACCCGAGCGCAAAGAAGAGTCTCAGAGCACCGTTCGGGAGTTGATGGAACGATTCAAGTTGACGGTCGTGGCGATCGGCAACGGAACCGCCTGCCGCGACGCCGAGGATTTCTTCGGCGAGATCCTGAACGAGGCTCCCGAGGGGAGTGATTGGGCCTACGTGATCGTCAATGAGGCCGGGGCAAGCGTCTACTCGACCAGTTCGGCGGGGCGGGAGGAGTTTCCCGAGTACGACGCCACCGTCCGGGGGGCCATCTCCATCGGGCGCCGTCTCCAGGATCCCTTGAGCGAACTGGTGAAGATCGACCCGGCGAACATCGGCGTGGGCCTCTATCAACACGACGTCAAGGCGAAGCACTTGCGCGAGTCGCTCGACGACGTGGTCAGCTCCTGCGTCAACTACGTCGGCGTGGACGTCAATACTGCCAGTCCGGCCCTGCTGCGCTACGTGTCCGGCCTGAACCAGTTGACGGCCCGTCGGGTGTACGAGCACCGCATGCAGAACGGGCCCTTCCGCAACCGCGAACAGTTGCGCAATGTGACCGGTTTCGGCGACGCCGCCTTCGTTCAATCGGCAGGGTTTCTGAAGATCGCCAGGGGCGACAATCCCCTGGACGGTTCTTGGATCCATCCGGAGAGTTACGACGTCGCCCGCCGCGTTCTCGAGCGGCTCGGCTGCCAGGTCGACGACCTGGCAAACCGGGACCGCCTCAAGGCGCTCTCCGAGAAGATCGCCCAGGTCGATGCGAGTTCTCTGGCAAAAGAGTTGGGCGTGGGCGAGTTGCTGTTGAAGGACATTCTCGCTCAGTTGGTTCGTCCCGGACGCGATCCGCGAGAGGATCTTCCCCCCCCGATCTTCCGCCGGGGCGTGCTCAAGCTTGAAGATTTGAAGCCCGGACTCGAACTCAGCGGGACGGTGTTGAACGTCGTCGATTTCGGCGTATTTGTGGATATCGGCATGCACGACAGCGGCCTGGTCCACGTCAGCCAGCTTGCCGACAAGTTCGTCCGCGATCCCCATGAGGTCGCCGCAGTCGGAGACATTGTGAAGGTCTGGGTCCTGGACGTGGACAAGGAACGGCGTCGCGTGTCGCTGACCATGATTCCGCCCGGAACTCCCCGCACGGCCTTCCGCCGGGAAGAAGGCGCAGATCGTCGCGAAGAGAGACGCCCCGAACGGGCCAAGCCAGGCCAGAAGCCTCGTGAGCAACGCGGGGGGCAGGCCAAACCTCGCGAGGCCGCCCGCGGACGGGGACACGACGATGGACATGGACGCGGACATGGACATGGACGCGGGCCCGCTCCGCCGTTCAAGCCGAAATCGCGGCCCAAGCCGATCACGCCGATCACCAAGGATATGAAAGAAGGCCGGGAGCCGATGCGAAGCTTCAGCGATCTGGCCCAGTTCTTCGGCACCACCACGGCCGAACCCGAACCTCCCAAGAAACCGAAGAAAAAAGGCGATCGTCCCAAGACGCAGAAACCCCAGACGCCCGACAGTGACCCCGCCGCCTCGAACGAAGCAGTTCCTCCTGTGGTTGAGCCGTCCCAGCTACCTCCAGAGCAAGCCGCCGGTCCTTCCGGCATACTGCCGCCACCGGACGCTTCGGCCCCTCCCGCAAGTGACGATCCATCCGGCTCGGCAGAACCTGCCGGCCCCCAAGACCGCGAGCCCTGACGTTGCGGCAGTCCCAGTGGATCCGTTCCAGACAGCCAAGTACGGGACAGCGGCCGACAACGACGAACACGCTTTGAGTATCCGAGGGGCGGGCCCCTTAGGTCTGCTGGATCCGATCTCGCCGACATGCCGAGGCGGCAAGCTCGTCTCGAAAACGCCTCCAACCCCAACACGACGATGAGCGACTTCGACAAGCGATTAGCGCGAGCAATCGAGCGAGGACACCGAGCCGGCGACGAACGGGCGCGGGCTGAGGCGGCCAAGGCGCTCTCGGAGAAAGAACTGCGGACCTTGCACTCGCAATACCGACTCGAGTTGTCGGACCACCTGGAGCGTTGCCTACGGCGTCTGCCCAATCACTTCCCCGGCTTTCAATTCGAGCCGATCGTCACCGATCGAGGATGGGGCGCGGCCGTCAGCCGGGACGACGTCGATCTGCGAGCGGGCCGGCGCCGCGACAACTTCTTCAGCCGCATCGAGATCCTCATCCGTCCGATCTCCGACTACTTCGTGCTCGACCTAGCTGCCAAGGCAACGGTCCGCAACAAGGAGATCTTCGCCCGAAACTATTACCAGAAGCTGGGTGAGGTCGATCTGGAGGCGTTCACCGAGTTGATCGATCTGTGGGTTCTCGAGTTCGCCGAGAAGTACGCTGCCGCGGGGTAACGATCGCCGCTTCGGCAGGCGCGGTTTGGGCCCGGCGGTCTATTGCGGGGCAAGCGTCGGGAGCGCCGCCGTCGTCCGATCGACGAACTCGACCGCAGACGCCAGTTGTTCGTCCGCCCCGCCCAGACGTTCCACAAGTTCGGCCTCAACCACGAAGACCATCGACAATTGCCGGCCGTTCTTGTCGGCAACGAGGTAGTAGATCCATTGGATCGGAACCTCCGAGGCCTTTCCGTCGACCACGACGCGAAATACCCGATAGCCCAACTCGTTCGTTTCCTGCTTGGCGGAAATGAACTGCCCGAACGACTCGCCCAACCCGGCCTGGATGTCTTCCTGAAACTTGGAAAGAGACGGCAGCTTCTCGGCGTCAACTTGCGGAAGCGACGACACGTTGCATTGGGCTATGAACTCGCCGCCGTCGATCATGCGCAGAACCGCGGCCTTGGGATCGTCGCTCGTCACGAACCAGCGCCGGTCGTTCAGCAGCCGCCACTCGCCGGAAATTGACTCGTAGCTGAGCCAGGACCCTGCTTCGGCGGAATCGAGCGTCAGACCCTTGAGCGCCGCATCCGTCAGGTGCGGCGACTCCTCGATCGGCGCGATCTTCACTTGCAGACGGGCAATGACGTCGAGTCCCGGTCCCACGTGACCGACGGACCGTTTTTCCTGAAGCAGCATGCCGAACCAGGTGATCCGTTTCACGCGAAGATCGAACTGGTACTTGGAGCGAATCCGGATTTCCGTGGAAACCCCGTGAATCGCCCCTTGAACGTCGCCCGACATCTCCACCAGGGCAACCGAGTTCTCGACCGACGAAATCTCGCTCGTAACTTGACTCGAACTGACGGCATCCAAACCCAGAAGGAGACCTACCAGTTCGTCGGACTGTTTCCAGGAATCCCCAATCGCCACCCGGTACGGCGGGAGCAATCGATCCAGAATCAGCGTGTTTGCCTGAAGGTCTGCCAGGTCCAATTCGTCGTGACCGAGCGGGCCGACTGGACTGTAGAGGATCGCTTTTTTCTCGTCCGCGTCGACCGCAATCATACGTCGATCATCCCGCAAACTCGGATGCATCTCCTGTTCGTCCACCTCAATGGCGGCCAGTGCCTTCTCATAGTGACGAACGGAGCGCATCGGCGCCTTGGGTGAAACCGACACGAGTAACGAACGCTCGTCGTATTGCAGATTCGCCAACACCGCCAGCTTGAGCTTTTGAAGCTCGCTGCTTTCATTGAGCACATGCACCTCACCCGAGACCTCAAGCGAAGCGTCGACCCGATCCAGCGAATCAGTGGTGCGGCTGGACTCCAACGCAAATTTCTGTCCGTCCAGCCCGTCTGCCATCGACCAAGAAATCGAAACCAAGCCTGCGAGAAAGGTAGCGAAGAACCTGTATGAGTGTCCCATGGAGTTGCCTCAGTGATCCCTACGGCCAACCCCACCCTGCGGGTGGGGTTGTTGTCTGCTGCGTGATCAAGCCGGTAACCAAGGAGAGCGTCCCGACTTTCCTGGATTAGCCATCTTGATGTGCCGGCAAATTTTCCGGTCTCGGAGATGTGAACCTTCACCCAGAATCGACCTGTCAGGTTAGGAGAGTTCACCGGAATCTGCCGGTTCTTGGGATTGTCCCGAACGGGAAGGCAATCCACCTCTTTCCTAGGGGTGTCAAACGCGACCCAAGCCGGGCGTTCTTGCGGGAAAAGGACGTGGTGCGGCCAATCCTTTCGGCTTGGCGAGTCGTAATGAGATGGCAGCCCTCGGGAGCTTTTCGTACGGAAGCAACGGAGATTCTGTTTTGGCTTCCCCCATTGGTGAATCGGTTTTGGAATTCCAGAAAAACAGGGCGGTATTTTTGCAAGGAATACTTGTCAAAAATACCGCAACCAAGTTAGAATGCGTCCCAGAGCCCAAAGGCTGGCAAGGCCTTGGAGCAACGGAAAGGCGTGGAATTGGGGCAGTGCAGCGAGGCGAGAGAGATCTTGCCACGACGACTTCCAGCCTGGAAAGGACGAGATTATGCACAATAGCTATATCCATTCGGCCATCCGGGAGCTTCGTGACCAACAGGTTCGGTTTGCGCCTCGTGAGAGGAAGCTCGAACAGGTAGATCGAGCAGAGCAGCTTCTGCTCGAGTTGGAGGATAGCCGGATCTACACCTATGAATACTTGTGCTACCGGGTCACCACCTATCGTCCGGAGGCCTACCCGGATGTGCGCATGCGTGGTGACGAGGTCGCCCATGACTTGCGTCTCTTCGTCGAAGACGTGTCGGATTCGGCCGATCTGCCCGTCGAAGAGGTGCCCGAACCAGTTCTCACCGTCGAGGAACTCAGCCGGCGATTCCAGGTGTCGACCAAGACGATTTCTCGCTGGCGCCAACAGGGACTGGTAAGCCGCCGGTTCGTGTTTGAAGGGCGTAAACGCGTGGGATTTCTCGAGAGTTCGGTTGACCGCTTCGTCCGCGACAATGGCGAGAGAGTCCGACGCGGTGCCCAGTTCAGTCAACTTACTGTCGACGAGCGCGACAAGATCATCGATTTCGCCCGGCGAATGGCGGAGAGGGGCGGCTGCCCCGCGGACGTAACCAAACGGCTTGCCACCAAGATGGGTCGCAGCGTGGAGACCATCCGCTATACCCTGAAACAGTTTGATCGCGACCATCCCGATTCAGCCATCTTCCCCGATCGGACCGGTCCGCTTCGTGAGGATACGAAACGGAAGATCTATCGCAAGTACCGTCGAGGGGAATCCGTTGAGAGCTTGGCCAAGGCGTTTTGCCGGACCAAGACGAGCATTTACCGAATCATCGGCGAAATGCGGGCAAAACGGATCATGGAGCTGCCGCTTGACTATGTCCCCAACGACCGATTTCGGCTGGTTCGCACCGAAAAACAGGAGCGGGAGGTCTGCGGTCCCATGCCGCGCAACGAGGAGCCGGTCAAGAAGACCCGGCTCCCCAGCGGTCTCCCCCCCTATCTGGCAAGCCTCTATGAGGTTCCCCTGCTGACACGCGAACAGGAGGGTCATCTTTTCCGAAAGATGAACTACCTGAAGTACCGAGCATCAAAGCTGAGAGAGACGCTGGATTTGGCCCACCCCAAGAGTGCCCTGATGGACCAGATCGAGAGACTCCACGATCAGGCGGTGGCCACCAAGAACGAGATCATCTCGGCCAATCTGCGTCTGGTCGTGTCGATTGCCAAACGGCATGTGGGACAGTCCGAGAACTTCTTTGAGTTGGTCAGCGATGGAAATATGTCGCTGATTCGGGCGGTAGAGAAGTTTGATTTCGCGCGGGGCAACAAGTTCAGCACCTACGCAAGCTGGGCCATCATGAAGAACTACGCCCGGACAATCCCCGACGAACTTCGACACCGAGATCGTTTCCGAACCAGCAACTCCGAGATGTTCGGTACCACGGAAGACAGCCGAAGCGACCAGTACGAGCAGGAGTCATCCCAGCTTCAGAGGGAGTCGCAAGTAGTCCGCATCCTGGACCGGCTCGACGAACGGGAGCAGCAGATTATCATCAGCCGTTTTGGCCTGGCTCGCGGAGAGGAGCCGCAAACACTGAAAGAAGTCGGGGCCGCTATGGGGGTGACCAAGGAACGAGTTCGCCAGATCGAAGCCCGAGCGTTGAACAAGCTTCGTAAGGCGGCGCAGGAAGAACGGATCGAGATTCCTGGAGTTGACTAGGGTTCAGGGACGACATTAAAACGAGTCCGCGCGAGGAGGCAACCCCCTCTTGGGAGTTATGCGCGAGTCGCGAGACGCGATGGCCGGGTCAGTGAGTCCTTGGCCATTTTTTGTATTCTTCCCATGCGTTGCAGATTTCACCGGTTCTATTGACGGTTCGTTCGAAGGGCTTTCGGAGGGGTGCGGGGATGTTTTCACTGGCGTTGTGCCGCTGACCGAAGCGGTTTTGTCCCACCGTTGCGGTCCGGAGCCCACCATTTGGGCCAAGAATTAAGGGGTCGTTTTTTTGTCTGGCATCCGCCTTGCGTGCCACACGCGGTTGGTTATATTAAATGGTTCGCGTGTCGGCCCCTGGCGGCTAGCGTAGCTCAATTGGCAGAGCAGCTGATTTGTAATCAGCAGGTTGTGGGTTCAAGTCCCTCCGCTAGCTCTGCCGAGAGTCCTCGAACTTTCCCGCCGTCGACGGAGTCGGTTGAGGGTAGCCGCCCAGGGATTATTGATAGTTGTATGGTTAATGAGCCTGCTTGGCCAACCACAAGTCCGGGAAAGCCGGGCTTCGTCGTTGCCTTCGATCGGCGGCCATCCAAGCGGTCAATAGTGAGCTCAGGACTTCGGTCTTGAGCGTTTTTTGAAGATGGCGTGGGGGGTTTCCCGAGCGGTCAAAGGGGTCAGACTGTAAATCTGATGGCGTAGCCTTCGCAGGTTCGAATCCTGCACCCCCCATTTTCAAATCCAGCGAATTCCCGTTTTCCAGAGCGAGGTTTTTACGATTCACCAGTAACCGCCCCCCAGGGGTGCTTTATGCCACCTATCATGCGCCCCCCCTCGGCGTGCGACGCGGGAATGGGTAGGCTATCGATTGGTGACGTTCAACAGACAGGTGTCCCGTGGCTCGTCCGAGTTCGCAAGTAAGCTCTGTGTCGGTTCGCGACAAGAGGAAAGCGGGTGTAGCTCAATGGTAGAGCCACAGCCTTCCAAGCTGAAGACGAGGGTTCGATTCCCTTCACCCGCTCTGAGACAGGACTGCCACCAAGGGCAGGCAAACGTGTGATCGGCTGCTGCTGTAGCTCAGTTGGTAGAGCGCGTCCTTGGTAAGGACGAGGTCATGGGTCCGAGTCCCATCAGCAGCTCTTTTGTAGGATAGTCCAACCGAATGGTCGATCCAAGGTAGTTCAAGGTTACCCGCTTTTTGAACGCAGGGAGATAAGTCTAGAATGGCCAAGGACGTATTTGCACGCACGAAGCCCCACGTCAACGTGGGAACCATTGGTCACATCGACCACGGGAAAACGACGTTGACCGGGGCCATTTTGGCGGTCCAACAGGAAAAGGGTCTGGCCCACTTCAAGTCCTACGCGGATATCGCGAAGGGCGGCACGGTTCGCGATGCCACCAAGACCGTGACTATCGCCGTAGCGCATGTCGAGTATGAGACGGCAAATCGTCACTATGCCCACATCGACTGCCCCGGACACGCGGACTTCATCAAGAACATGATCACCGGAGCCGCCCAGATGGACGGTGCGATCCTGGTGGTTTCGGCGGCCGACGGCCCCATGCCCCAGAC
>Ga0123334_1003705_pt1 | contig 16234 bp, 10 predicted proteins | sample BiotimSIPDNA_FD_89706 | JGI IMG/M metagenome (GOLD analysis project Ga0123334, IMG submission 89706) | Anaerobic biogas reactor microbial communites from Washington, USA - Biogas_R1 time_0 SIP DNA | ecosystem: Engineered > Bioreactor > Anaerobic > Unclassified | place: Washington, USA... | reverse complement strand
ACCTTTTTGTGATCCGGCGACACTTGACTGGATTAACTCAGATGTTGCTGCGATGCTGTCATCCGGTAAAGGCGGGGGTGGCGGGAATGTTAATGATGTCGTAGAAGCTGACAGACGGGCTGCAAATGATTTGGCATCAGGGAATAAGGTTGATGATGCAGTTGATTTACTTATGTCAAAAATCAATGAGTCCGGAAGTGAGCGGGATAACTTCCGCAGAAGGGTCGTTATTGCGTCAATAATGATTTCTTCCAAGCGTCCGGATATTGCAATTTATATATTAGAGAACCTTGTTGAAATTATTGATAGAAATAATCTGGTGAACTGGGAACCATCACTGGCAGCAGAAGCACTGAATTACCTTGTCCGTGCCTACACTATGCTCTTAACATCCGGTAAGGATAAAGATACAGAGAAAGATTCAGCGGTTAATCTCAACAGGATTATTGAGAAACGCGATGCCGCAATGAAACGGTTATCATTTGCAGATCCGAAAATAGCATTTTCTAATTAACAATAAACCTCATCAATAGAAAGGTGGGTTCTTATGGCTGGAAGTTATCAGAACGAAATACCAAAAGCCCGAATAAATCTTCAACTGGCAGTAGATAAGGGTAATGCACAGAAAAAGGTTGAATTACCGCTAAAACTCGCTGTTATGGGTGATTTTTCAGGTAAAAAGAGTGATCAGAGAATTGCTGACCGCGAGAAGATCAGTCTTAACAAAAACAATCTTGATCAGGTGATGGAATCTATGGATTTGAACCTGAACTATGTTGTTGATGACAAGTTGTCCGGTCAGCCGGATAAGGCGCTTCCTGTAAACCTCAAAATCAAGAATTTGAAATCATTCAGCCCTGAAAATGTGGCAAAAAATATTCCATCTATCAGCAGGCTGCTTGCTGCAAGAAATCTTGTGAAGGATCTCAAATCAAATCTACTTGATAATCGTGAATTTCGTAAGCGTCTTGAGGAAGTACTTAAAGATGGTGCGGCGTCACAGGCTTTGCTTGATCAGCTCAAAGCAATTGTACCCGACAAAACAGCGGAAGAACCAAAAGCATAAGTTTGACCGGGACTATTTCCGGCGTTGTTTCCAGGAGCAATTCCTGAGAACAATGTCAGGCGGTAGTGATTAATGATCACTATCATAGTATAACTGAAAAATAACTGTGTTCTGCGTCAAGAAGGAGTTATTCATGGCAGAAGAATTAAAAGAAGGCGGCGCACCGGCCGCTGAGCATGGACTTGATTATATATACGAGGCAATGGATCTTACCGTTCCACAGCAGCCCGTAGATGTTATGGCGTTTGCTGATGCAAAGACTCTTGCAGACAGTAAGTCAAACGAACGTATTGGTGCTGCACTTTCCTTTTTTCTTGAAAGTGTGATTCAGAGTGGTGTATCTGTTGACAAAATAGATAAGAATGTTGTTGACAGTATCGTTGCAGATATCGACAAAAGAATATCAATGCAGCTTGACGAAATTATGCATCACCCGGATTTCCAGAAAATGGAATCATCATGGAGATCACTGAAATTTCTTGTGGATAAAACAGATTTCAAAAAAAATGTCAAGATTGATCTTTTTGATATCAGTAAAAATGATATTATCGAGGATTTTGAGGATTCAGCAGAACTTATTCAGTCTGGTCTTTACAAGCAGATCTACACTGATGAATATGACACTCCGGGTGGCGAACCTTATGGTGCTATGATTTCGAATTTTGATTTTAACGCAGGTCCTGAGGATATCGGTCTGCTTCAGAATCTTTCAAAAGTAGCAGCTGCATGTCATTGTCCGTTTATTGGTTCTGCAAATCCAAAATTTTTCGGCAAGGATGACATTCACGATCTGCCAAAAATTGATGATCTTCATACCTATATGGATCGCTCTGAGTTTATGCGCTGGAATTCATTTCGTCAGACGGAGGATTCCCGTTATGTCGGATTGACACTTCCCCGTTTTGCATTGCGTCTTCCATATGGTCCTGATACAATTCCTGTGAAAGATTTCAACTATACGGAAAATATTACCGGTAAAGATCATGAGAAGTATCTCTGGGGTAATGCGTCATTTGCGTTTGCGTCAAACATGGTTCGTTCCTTCGTTGACAACGGATGGTGTGTACAGGTGCGCGGTCCGGAATCAGGTGGCAAGGTTGAGGATTTGCCAGTACACTTTTTTGATGTCGGAAAAGGCACACAGGTCAAAATCCCGACAGAAATTCTTATTCCTGAAACACGTGAATTTGAATTTGCAAATGAAGGGTTCATTCCATTATCGTTCTATAAGAACCGTAACTATGCGTGTTTCTTCTCTGCAAACTCATCGCAGAAACCTCAGGAATATGATGATCCTACGGTAACTGCAAACATGAGAGTGAACTCACGTCTTCCATATATTCTCCTTGTGTCACGTATTGCTCATTACCTGAAAGTTATTCAGCGTGAGAATATCGGCACAACAAAGAGTAAGGAAGTGCTTCAGGACGAACTTAATAAATGGATAAAAGGACTGGTTACCGAGATGCCGAATCCTGGTCCGGATCTCATTGCATCACGTCCTCTCAAGGCAGCTCAGGTTGAAGTACGTGAAATTCCGGACAATCCCGGTTTTTTCAGTGTTTCGCTTGCGGTAATGCCGCACTTCCAGATTGAAGGTATTGATATCAATCTGTCGCTTGTATCACAGATGCCCAAAGGTAAATAAATACCCTGAAGTATCTGTTTTGTAATGCAGTGTGCGTAAGCGCATGCGTTACGGATACGTTGATTTATGCGTATTTAATAAAACAGGCAGCTCTTTGCAAATGCGAAGAGCTGCTTTTATCCTGAAATAGGATTTACCACAATAATACCGGGATCTGGATAATGTAAGATCTCTGTGTGCACGTGTGTTATGGGGTTTCCGGTTATGCCGTGATTTGTGGTTAATGGTAATCTCTTTTACGTAGTTTGTTTTACCGGATCGGGTTGTTTCTATGAAACAGGGATTGTTTGAAAGTCTGACAGGTGCGTTTCTTGATGGAACACCGATTGATAGTGTTCCTGAATCGCGCAGGCCGATGGTTTCCATTATTGATCACCTGAGTCGTTTATTTAATACCCGCAGCGGTTGTCTGTCACATCTGCCGGACTATGGCCTACCTGACATTTCAGAATTATATCGCCGCATGCCTGATGGTCTTGATGAGCTTCAGCAGGCTATCAGGACATCGGTGGAAAAGTATGAACCGCGATTAAAAAATGTCAAGGTTGTACCAAGGGATTCTGAAATCAAGGGATCGCAATTAGTATTCATTTTGTCAGCAGAACTAAAAAGTGGCGGGCAGGTCAAATTTCAGACAACGTTTTCAACCCATGAGCCGTCAACAATAATTCCGTGGAAAAAACCACAGTAGTGAATGATACATGATAGAAAAATATTTTGAAGATGAATTGAGGTATTTGTACGAATCCGGGTGTGAATTTGCGAAAGCGCATCCTGACAGGGCAAACTATCTCAATATTGATTCTGTTGGTGATCGGGATCCCTATGTTGAACGGCTGTTTGAAGGATTTGCTTTTCTTGCCGGAAGAATCAGGGAAAAACTTGATGACACCTTTCCTCAGTTGACTGAAGGGTTAACCAACCTTTTGTGGCCTCAGTATCTTCTTGAGGTTCCGGCGTTATCAATTGTTCAGTTTGATGCCCGGCCGGGTTCATTGCAGGAAGCTAAATTGATTCCGGTACGTTCCGAGGTATTGTCGCAGGCGATAGGGAACCAGGCGCTTGTCTGCAAGTTTACAACTGCTGCACCGGTCATGATGAATCCGATTACCCTTACATCGGTTAACCGTGTTACCGACAGCATGAATAACGATATTTTTACGTTTAAATTCATTCTTGATAAAACGGTACAGTGGAACAAGTATAATTTTAAGCAGCTTCGTCTCTTTCTTTTCGCCGAAATGCCGACATCGCTGATGCTTCACAGGGCTTTTACAACAAATGTCAAGCGCGCTGAGCTTGAGTTTGATAATGGTGAAGTCAGGCATGAACTTGATCCATTGTGTACAATTACACCCGGAGGGCTTAGTCCTGAAGAATCGCTGATGCCCGAAATGCGCAGAAGTTTCTGGGGGTATAATCTGCTGCGTGAATATTTTATCTATCCAGAAAAGTTCCTGTTTTTTGACATAAATGGTATTGACAAAATACCGGAACCTTCAGAAACGCCTGAGTCGATTACCCTGCGTTTTACAATTGGTGAATCGTTGCCGGCAGACAAAAAGTTCTCTCTCTCAATGTTCAGAATGAACTGCTGTCCAGTTGTCAATGCATTCATTAGTAATACAGAACCGGTTCTAAAAACCGGGCTTCAATCTGAATATCGTGTTGTCGCAAATGCGACATTTCGTAAAGAAATGCGTGTACATAGTGTCCGGTCGGTTGTTGGCGTGGATAGAATCACCGGTGAACGGTACAATTACGAACCTGCCTATACCTTTAATAATCTTGGTAACAAACAGCGCAAAACGTATTCTACCCGTTTTGTAAAAACACCTGCCGGTGCGCGTGAAATGAATCTTATGCTCGGCGGTGCGCAGCTGAAAAATAAAGAAATTGGTGAGGAAAGTCTGGTAATTGAGGCATGGTGCACCAATGGAGATGTTCCCCGGGATTCCCTTGTCGAGGGGCAGATAAGTGCTCCGGGAAAGGATTTTCCTGATTTTATCAAAATCAGCAATATCACCCGTCCGACGCTGCCATTTCTGCCACCGGAAGATGAAGAACTGTTATGGATTTTCCAGGCTCATCTTGTGGCTACGCAGGGAAGTATGGCAAACAGGGATGTACTCAGGAAATTTTTACAGTTGTATAACTGGTCGGGGCAGGAGGGACGTGCACGAAGAATTGAAGCAATTGTTGATGTGTCAAGTGAACCGATGGAGCATCTTTATAAAGGGAGTATTATCAGAGGGGTTCGTTTTAGTATCACCCTTGAGGAACAGGCGTTTCGGGACACCGGTGATGTACATCTTTTTGGGCTTGTGCTCTCAAAATTCCTCAGTCATTATACGGCGATTAATTCATTTTGTGAGTTAAAGGTGATCCTGAAACCATCAGGGAAAGTGCTGACATGGAGTCAGATTGAGGGTAAACGGTGTCTGATCTGATAAAAGCATTAACCGAACGTTGTTATGAGTTCGAGTTCTTTCAGGCTGTATCGCTGCTTGAGGAGTATTTTGGCTGTGATGGCAGTGATAAGGAAGCTATTGCAAAAGGCAATGTGCGGTTTTCTGCTGATACCGGTATTACTTTTCCGGCAAGTGATATTCATGATGCAAAAAGTCACGGTAATTCCGGTGTTGAACTATTTCTTTCCTTTATGGGACTACTCGGAATCAGTTCCCCATTGCCTCATTATTTTACAGCATATGCCGCAGTGCATGCTAAAGAAGCGACCGCGTTAATTGACTTTTTAAATGTTTTTGATCACCGCATGTATAGCCTCTTTTATCGTGCCTGGAAAAAATACCGTAATATTCCGACTTTTTCTCAGGCTGATAATTTTGATCTGTATAACAGAATTGGCTACTTGTCTGGTTTTGTAAAGACTACACAAAAATCAAAATCAGACTATCTTAAAACATATGCTGGGTTGCTTTCGGGAGTAACACATAATGCTGCCGGACTTGAAGAAATTCTGACCGACTGTTTTAAAGGTGTCAGGGTTGATGTCGTCCAGTGGGCTGAGCGCTGGGCAAAAGTTGAAACGCTGAAAAAAATCGGATCTGATTTTCAGCTTGGCAATGAATCAATGCTTGGTGACAGAATTTACGACAGAAGCGGGAAAATCAATATTGTTCTTGAATTGACAGACAAAACGATGTTCGATAAGTATCTTCCGGGGTCTGAAAATATCGAACAGGTTAAAGAAATTGTGAAGATCTTTGCGCCGCAACCGCTGGCGTTTGATATAGAAGTACGTTTCAAACCGACAGATCTTATTCCTGTTGTGCTTGGAAGTGATACTGCACCCCTGGGTATTTCCTCCGGATGCGGTGATGCGTCAGGAAGCAGTCTCGGGTATTCCATCACCATCCCGGGGCGGGAATAAATGAACTTGCCACACGGGAACAATCGTTTAACTCCTAACATGAGGTCTTGATACTATGGTAGTGACCGATATTCGTACGCTTCTTGACAAACTGAATGGTATTTGCCAAAAATCATTCCAGGCATCAGTAGGTGTTTGTGTAAGCAATACCAATTATGAACTTACATGGGAACATCTGTTCGCAACACTGATTGATGAAACTGACGGAGATATTGCGCAGATATTACGACATTTCGGTATTGATAGCGCGCGTATAAAAAAGTCGTTGACAAGTGAAATCGAAGGGTTTCCAAGAGGAAATACTGCAAAACCATCATTTTCTCCGTCATTGATTGCTCTTCTGGAATCTGCATGGGGGCTTGGTTCTCTGCGGTATGGAATGACACAGATTCGTTCGGGCGTTTTGTTTGCAGCAGCCTTTGACGAAATGAAACGTTCTTTCGCGCAGTATGCTGCAGAATTGCGTCATATTGATGACGAAATGCTGAAAAAGGAACTGCTCAATATTCTCGCCAGGTCATCTGAGAATGACGATAAGGTAGCACGTGAAAGTGGTGACCCGGCTTTTAACAAAACAGAACTTGAGAAGTATTGTAAAAATTTGACTGCCGATGCAAAGGCTGGGAAAACTGATCCGATTCTTGGACGTGATAGTGAAATTTTCCAGGTAATAGACATTCTCAGTCGTCGCAGGAAAAACAATCCTATTCTTGTTGGTGAAGCAGGTGTGGGAAAAACAGCGATTATGGAGGGCCTTGCACAACAGATTGCAGCAGGTAGTGTGCCGGTATCATTGAAGGATGTCGAATTGTGGGAGCTTGATCTGGGATTACTTCAGGCTGGTGCAAGTGTCAAAGGCGAATTTGAAAAGAGATTGAAGAGTGTTATTGACATTGCTAAGAAAAGTGGCGGAAGAATCATTCTTTTCATTGACGAAGCGCATACACTTATCGGAGCTGGTGGTGCTGCCGGAACCGGTGATGCAGCAAACCTTCTTAAACCAGCTCTTGCGCGCGGTGAGCTCCGCACCTGCGCCGCTACAACCTGGCTTGAATACCGCAAGTATTTCGAGAAGGATCCGGCAATGACCCGGCGTTTTCAACTTGTCAAGGTTGATGAACCTGATGAGGAAAAAGCCTGTGCAATGCTTCGCGGTATTGCCGAAAGCTATGAACGGCATCATGGGGTGCATATTACCGAAGATGGCATTCAGGCATCTGTATCATATTCAAACCGTTTTATATCAGGACGTCAACTTCCGGATAAAGCTGTCGATGTCCTCGATACCGCCTGTACACGTGTCAAGATGAGCCGTACAACAACACCGCCATCAATCGAGTACCGCAAGAAACTTCTCGCAGATGCAAACCGTGCACTTAAAACTCTTAATAAAGACAAAGCTGCGGGTATTGCCTATGACGAAAAGGCAATTATCAAGTATGAAGATATCAAGGCGAAAGCAGAGGTGGAAGTTGCGGAGCTTACTGCAAAGTGGGAGAAGGAGAAAGCGCTTGTTGAGGTTATAGTAAAACTTCAGGAGCAGCTTGTTGAGGTTAACAGTAAGAGTGATTCTGACACCGATATGGTAACGAAGCTGAAATCAGAGCTTGATCAGAAGAATGCCGAGCTTGCTGCAATAGCCGGGGAAACCGCGATGGTGTATCCTCATGTAAGCGGAGAGATTTGTGCGCAGGTTATTGCTGACTGGACGGGAATTCCTGTTGGGTCAATGGTTAAAGATGAGGCACAGACTCTTCTGGAGCTTGAAAATAAACTATCCGAAAGAGTTAAGGGGCAGGCTGCTGCAATCGCTGAAATATCTGCAGCTATCCGCTCTGCAAAAACCGGTATGACAAATCCGGAGGCACCAATGGGTGTATTTCTCTGCACCGGACCATCAGGTGTCGGTAAAACAGAACTGGCAATGGCGCTTGCAGATCTTCTTTTTGGTGGAGAGAAATTCTCAACGGTTATCAATATGTCGGAATATCAGGAAAAACATACAGTGTCGCAGCTTAAAGGTTCGCCTCCGGGATATGTCGGGTATGGTGAAGGCGGTATCCTGACAGAAGCTGTTCGTCAGAAACCGTATTCAATTGTCATTCTCGACGAAGTTGAAAAAGCTCATCGTGATGTTCTGAATATGTTTTATCAGGTGTTTGACAAGGGTATGATGCGTGATGGTGAGGGGCGTGATATTAATTTCAGCAATACAGTAATTCTTATGACGTCAAATCTTGGTGCAGACACGATTATGCAGGCGCAGGCACAGGACATCACAGATCCCAAAGCTATTATTGAATATATCAGGCCTGAATTGACAGAACATTTTCAGGCTGCACTGCTTGCCCGCTGTACTGTAGTTCCATTTCTACCGCTTACACGTGATGTTATCGAATCGGTAATACGACTGAAGCTTAACAAGGTGGAAAAACGGCTACAGGATGCTCATGAGGCTGGCTGTGTGTATAGTGATACTGTTGTTAGCGCAATTGCTGAACGTTGTAGTGCTGCGGAAGCCGGAGCCCGCAACATTGACATGATTATCAACAACAGTCTTCTTCCTGCGATTTCAAATTATCTGCTCGCAAATGTGGGTACCGATAATCAGGAACAGGAAAAATGTGTAAAGATCGATGTAGACGAAACTGGTGAATTTGCGATCACCTTTGAAGTAAAAGATACTGTGACAGTATAATTTGTCGCATAAGTAAATTTTATCAGCACGACAGTATATGTTTACTGTCGTGCTGATTTCTTAAATACAAATTGAGAACGAGTGGTTGTATCAATGAAATTGTTTAATCGGAAAGATAAGCGTAGTTCAAAATCAGCAAAGCTCATGGGCAATAATGAGGTATCATCGAAAATTCTTAGGGAGCTTAAGACTGCGACACACAGATATGTTGATTCTGTAAAGCGGAGCAACCTTTTCAAGAACAGCGCTATTTACGGTAATCCCTGGTTTATGCTTATAGGGCCGGAAAAGTCAGGAAAGACCACTGTTCTTAACGGCTCTGATGTACATTTTCCGCTTATCTATCCGGAAGACAAAGATGGTGCGACCGCAAGTGGCGTCGAGTGGCGATTTTCAAATGAAGCAGTCTGGATTGATATTCCAGGAAAATTGCTTCAGCCGGAAGGTCTTGAAACATTCAGATCTGTTTATCAGGGGCTGGTTGAATGTCGTAATGAGCGTCCGGTCGACGGAATCGTTTGTACCATCAGTTGTGAAGATCTTTTGAAAAGCGATAGTGAAACTATTAAGAGTATTGCAGCAAATCTTCGGTTAAAAATTGATGAACTTATTGCGTTTTGGGGCATTGAACTTCCTGTCTTTTGCATTATTACAAAAGCAGATACGATTAGCGGTTTCTATGAATTTTTCAATGATGCATCAGTGGAATGGCCTGATCAGTTATTGGGAGCAACTTTTTCAACAGATCAGCAGATGGCTCCCGCGCGGAAAGTGTTTGTGCAGGAGCATGAGGAATTGTGTGGATCACTGAAAGTGCTTCGTTTGAAACGATTGTCAAAAGAAAGAAAAGAAACAGTCCGAAGAGCAATTTGTCGCTTTACGATTGAATTTGAAGGTCTGCAGACAAGAGCCGGAGATTTTTTTGCAGAACTGTTCAAGGACAGTAAATATGAGGGTAAACCTGTATTCAGGGGTTTTTATTTCGGTAGTTGTAAATCATTTGAAGTGTCATCAAATACAGCAATTGATTATGCTGCCCAATCAGCAGGACCATCCGATCTAAGTAATACGGTATTGAATCACCCGCTTAACCCTCACAGAATGTCAAGGACGTCGGTAACCCCAGTCGCAATAAATGTTGCAAAAAAACAGGTAAAGTCATTCTTTACAAAAAGGTTGTTCAGCCAGATTTTCCCTGGTGGCACACAGTTGCTTCAGAAAACGCAGAAGTTTTCACGCAAAGAACGGATACGATATTGGCTTCTGACCGGTTTATTTGCAGTGGTATTTTTGTCGATCGGATTGTACATGGTGTTTGCAAATTCACAGGTAAATAAACTGTACAATACAACAAAAGCTGAAATGGACGCTGCACTGTCAGCACCTCAATCGGTTACTGATGCCTATGAACAGTTAGGACGTCTTGGCGATCTGCTTGAACAGTATAAAAAATTTTACGAAAAGGGTATGCCTCCCAAATATGGTATAGGGCTTGTAAAGTCAAAAGAGATTTATGCAGCACTGAAAAAAGTATACATTAATCGTTTATGGAATTTTATTGTTGTACCAACAGTTTCATATCTTGAAAGTAATATTCATGATGCGAATGCCAGCTTTAAACCATTGAACGGGGAAGAGTATACGCAGCTTTACAGGCAGTTAAAGACGTATTTGTCAATGTCTGAAGCAATAGCACAGAATAAAGACCGTATTGACACTGTTACTATTAGAGAAAATATTGAAGCAGCGATAGTGTATCAGTTTACAAAAGGGAGTAGCGCAGGGCGATTGCCTGAAAACGTTGAAATAATTGTTAGAAACAGTATCAGACTTTATTGTTCCTATCTGAAATCCAATGAAATGCAGCTGATCCAGGAAAAACAGGACATGGTAGCCATTGCCCGTCAACGGTTGTCGAAACTGCCTGATGCTCAGGTGCTTTATGAATCAATGCGGGACAGGTTACTCTCGATTGCACCACAGATGACATTGACTGATTTACTTGCTGGGAATGCTGACCCGGTTCTCAAAAGTCCAAGCAGTATCAGCTTGCTTTACACACAAGAGGGATGGAACCGTTTTGTCGCTGATGAGCTTGAAAATGTCATAAAAGATCCGTTTAAGGTAGACTGGGTACTGGGAGCTTCGAAGGAAAAAATTACTGATGGACTTATGAACAAGAGTGAACTCCGGGAAGAACTGATTGCGGAGTATTATAGTGATGTTTTTGTAAAGTGGATTGAGTTTCTTGGTTCAATCAGTGTAGAACCTTTTGGCGATATTATCCGCGCAGGAACAGTACTTCAGAAGCTTGCAGTTACAGGATCAGAGATGGATCTCGTGCTGCAAAAAGTGCTAACGATGTCAAACATTGAGATCAAAGCAAAAGAGGAACAGGTTGCAGAGGTCGCTAAAAAAGTATTTGCAAAGAAAATAAAGAAAATAGAAAAGAAAGCTTCTCCATTAAAGGCACTGATGCCACCGGGAACATCACCGCAGGAAGCGGTAAAAAATGCATTTTCTCCATTGTCATCATTTCATAAATCCGAAGGATCAACGGCGACAATGGCTGAGTATCGTAACAGGATGAGTACTCTGGCGGAGGCTCTGCTGCGGTGTTCAAAACAGGGAAATTTACTGACGACGTTCAATGGTACTGACCAGGATCCACTGCTCAGCTCATACAACTATACACAGAAAGTCCTGATCGGAATGCCGGATCAGATTAAAATGGCTCTGACACCGATTCTGTTGAACTCTGTTGACTATACGGGAAATGTCATGTCTGCACTTATATCAAAAGAATTAAATCAGAAATGGCAGAATGATGTTGCAGCGGTCTTTACAAATGGTTTTGCAGGCAAATATCCATTTTCACACAATGATGATGAGTGCTCATTTGATGGTGTTATGGAGTACTTCAGGCCGAATACTGGTTCATTCTGGGGTTTTTACACCAGGAATTTGCAACCATACATTTACAAGGATGGCAATGAATGGAAAACTCGTCAGGTTGGTAATATAACCATTCTTTTTCAACCGGAACTTTTTGGGTCGATGAAAAATGCTGAAAAAATTACACGGGCATTTTTCAATCTGGATGGTACGCTGATAATACATAAGATCCGTATGCTCCCGTTGCCTCAGAATAAACTTCAGGGGTCAATTACCTTTGGTGCACAGGAGTATAGAATTCTGCCGGATGAGAATAGTGTGCGCGTTCAGTGGCCAATTCCAGGGCAGACTGACGACGTATTATTGAAGATATTTGTAAATTCCAAGTATACAGAAGAAATGAAATTTGGCGGCAGGTGGGGATTGATGCGACTGTTTGAGAGCGCAAGGACCAATACAATGAATACAACAGCCTTTGTTGCTAAATGGGAAAGGAGTGTTAACAACATGTTTATGATTCAGTATGGCTGTCATGTTCAGATTGCACATCCGGATCATCCATTTGCAGGAAAGATTTTTTCACGATTTGACTGTCCGACAGATATTATTAAACCGCAACAGTAGGCTATTGTAAAACAGATTAATTCATGAGAAACGAATTCTATTTTATGATATTTTGCGGATTGTATATTGTAGTATAAATTAACGATTTGAATAAATCGAAAATCACAAAGGGGTTGATTTTATTATGAGATTTGTTAGCGCTTTACTTTGTCTGTTTGCATTTTTATGTAGCTCGGTATCTGCAGAAACACTGATTTCCGGGAATATCAGCGGAATTACTTTTGATGTAGCAAAAAATCCGTATATTGTTGAGAAGGACATTATTGTTCCTAAAGGTACAAGTGTCAGTATTCCCGAAGGAATAGTTTTTTTGTTTCATCCTTTTACCGGTTTTCAGGTTTCCGGACGCGTTGCGGTACAGGGGTCAGATACAAAAATGGTAATTTTTACTTCACTGAATGATAATATATTCAATACAGGAGCAGAGCAGCTTCCTAATCCGTTTGATTGGAATGGAATTTATGTATCAAAGGATGCAGAAGGGGCTTTTTTAAATAACTTTGCTTTAAAATATTCGGTATACGGAATCAAATCCCAATGTCAGAATATTATCATCCAAAATGCCGTGTTCCAACAGAATGGACAATTTAATTTCACCGTTAATGAGCAGATCAAGCTGGTGGTTGAGGGAATGCCGTTTTCTTATCCTGATTCTCTTTCGGGTAGTACTATTACTACTGCTAAGGACTCCAATGTTGTTGTTAAACCTAAACCACTGATAGATAAGGGTACTCCTGCAAAAAATTCAGAAAAAAAATTGAAAATTTTCAGATACACATGTCTGGGTGTTGGTGCTGTTGGTGCTGTTACTGCAATGATGTATGGTGTTTCTATAAAAACGAATTTGGATAAGATGAATGAAATTTCTGAAGATTCAAATAACAACAATGCTTCTGATCCTAATGGGGCTAAGAAGTGGCATGAAGCCGAGAGAAATTATAATAATTCAATAATCGGGTGCTCTGTTGCAGGCGGGCTGGGGGCACTTGGACTAATAGGATTTGGAGTCAGTTTCGCATTTTAGAATATATTAAATAAGTTTTTATAAGGCACATATAGTGGTAACCATTTATATGTGCCTTTTTTATTTGTGCTAATCAAATCTGGTTTAAATAATATTCTCGGCGAGAATTCTTTGTGCAACAGTATGTCCGGATTCCATGACATTCCAGACACCAACGCCTCTGCACCAGTGGCCTGTTTGATAAAGGTTTGGAATAAATGTCTGCATCGGAATTCGTGCTTCACTATAACGATCGGCAAGGTTTGCATACCCGTAAAGCGAACCACCTGAATTACCGGTGTATCGCCTGAATGTCTGCGGTGATGCAGTTACTTTACATGTTATATGGCTGCTTAATCCGGGAATTATTTTTTCAGCATCTAAGATCATGGAATCTGCAATATGATCCTTTTCCGTTGCCCAGTTGATTGTCTCGGATTCATTTGCAAATTTCATCAGAAAAAGCGTAGATTTCTGCTCCGGATGAGGAGTCTTTAAAAAGATAAGATGGTCATTACTAGTGTGGTCACAATTGGTAATACGCTTATTCATTTTCGTGAAATCAGAGTTTTTATACCAGAATAGAATATTCTCAGGAAGTAACGCGTTAATATCGTTATCAAAACCAAGATAGACTGCAAGTGCTGATGACGCTTTGGTCAATTGGTTCGAACGGCGTACCCACAGCCTGTTTGTTGATTCTGTGTCGAGAAGCTGCTCAAGCAGCGTGTCTGGACTTATGTTGGAAATAAACCGATCGGCTTCAATGGTCTCGCCGCTTGCAAGTACAGCATGTTTGATTTTTCCGTTTTCTTTACATAGTGATATTACTTCGCTGCTGCATGTTACCTCTCCGCCATGTTCACGTATCACATCTGCGAGCCCTTCAGCAAGCATCCCGAATCCGCCCTTGATATAATGAGAGCCTTCGACTGCATGAACATAAAACAGTAACGTAAAAAATGTTGTCGATGCAATCTCCGGGACAACTCCGGCAAAAGGCCATTGTGCAAAAAATATATTTTGCAGTTCGGGATTTTTAATGTAACTTTCGATATACGTTTTGTAGGTTTGCTTCTGGTATTTGTCAAGTATATGCGGGTTTGTTTCGTTTCCTTTTTTTTCAAACCGGAAAAGCGGGTCGATAATCTCTTTGTAAAGAAATGCCATATCATCAAAAAGCGCATTAATGTCGCTGCGGTCATTTGGAAATTGCTCGTAAAACCATGGACGAAGTGCATCCGGCGATGATGGAATTACGTATTGTATGTCACCAAATTGTGCTGTGTACATACAATTGTGAGAAATTGTTTCGATTTTGTTTTCAATGCCAAGCGCGCGCAGCAGTGTATATATGTAACCATTGGGGCCCATCGGTACAGAGTGAATGCCGGATTCAAAACGATATGGGTTTCGTGAAAAACTGTGTGCATATCCGCCAATCCGGTAGTGTTTTTCCAGTACCTTTACCCGCATTCCTTTTTTCGCAAGAAAAGCCCCGCATGTCAGTGCCGATAGACCGGAACCAATAAAAACTGCATCCCATTTTTTTGTCATACAATAAACCTTATAAAAAAAAGTTTATGAAGATGCTTTACTGATATCAAATGTTCTCAGTGTTGAACTTGGTTCAATGCCGGAATAGAAGCATTTCCATAACGTGTAAAAGTCATCCATTAATTCTGTTTCTGTAAAGTTGAGCGGTTTAAAAACGATATTCCCATGGTTCCATACATCATAATTTCTGTGGAGAATTCGTCCTTCTGCATCAGCACGCCGCCCGAATGGTGTACCCGGGAATGGTGTCGGGATATAAAATTCAGCAAGATCTATATTCGCATCACGGCAAAATTTTAAAATTCTGTCAACAACGGATCGGTCCTGATTATCGAAACCGATACCAATTGATGCAAAAAAGTGAATTCCGGCATCTTCATTCATTTTTACAAGATCAATACCGGCCTGCCACTGTTCTTTTGTGCATGATCGATCAAAAAGTTGTTGTGATACGCGGTCAAATCCGAACACGGTGTACATCGATGAAACACCACCTTTGGCAAGCTTTTTATAAAACTGAGGATCCGGCAGCATCATCATTGTAGATGCAACAAATATGCTGACATCAAGTTCTTTGGTCCGTTCCATAAGGTTGAGCATAAATTTGGAGTATTTTTTCCCCGGAAGCATAATCGTATCGTCCGTGAAATAAAACTGTTTATAAGGCATTGTCCGGATATCATCAACAATATTTTCAATTGGTCGCAGACGAACCTGTATACCTTCTTTATCAGGTATCGGGCAGCCATCACACTGCACCGGGCATCCGCGTGTGGTCAGAACAAGATGCGCGTTCCATTTGTAAATGTCCTGACGAAAAATGTTGCGTTTCGGATTTGGAAACTGCTCCAGGGAATACACGGCTGTTGCCTTATAGAAGGGTTTGAGTGATTTTGCTTTAAGGTCGGCAAGTATCTGGGGCCATACCGGTTCTCCTTCACCAATACATACGGAATCAGCATGAAGCTTTGCTTCATCGGGAAGTGCTGTTGGATGAATGCCGCCCATGAGCACGGTCGTACCGCGTTTCCGGTATTCGTCAGCAATTTCGTAGGCGCGTTGTGCCTGCGGTGTAAAACAGCTGATTATTACAGCATCAAGTTTTTCGTCGTAATCAATCGGGTCGCCAAAGTTGTCATCTGTCAACCTTACCTCATGTTCATCCGGTGTTAGTGCTGCAAGAATTGGTATCGCAAGTGATGGTGGCATGGTGTAGTTGCCTACAAGGTACTTACCCAGAAAATTATCCAGCTCCTTGTGGCTTTCAAGAAATTTTCTGAATCTGGGATAGATAAACCTGAGTATCATACAGTACCTTTCATTTTTTTACTTCTGTAACTTACGTAGTT
>Ga0123334_1003702_pt1 | contig 16242 bp, 13 predicted proteins | sample BiotimSIPDNA_FD_89706 | JGI IMG/M metagenome (GOLD analysis project Ga0123334, IMG submission 89706) | Anaerobic biogas reactor microbial communites from Washington, USA - Biogas_R1 time_0 SIP DNA | ecosystem: Engineered > Bioreactor > Anaerobic > Unclassified | place: Washington, USA... | reverse complement strand
TAATGGGTTGCTTTTACGCCAAAAACTTAAAGAGTATATGGCCGCTGCCTACTCAGAAGAGATGGAGCCCCTGATCAAGACGCTGATTTCTGAATCTCTTATTTCAGAGGAGGATGCCGCCAAAATTCGCCAAGGAAACTCCCAACCGGTCATTCGCCCTCACTGGCGTGTTTACTGGAATATCCATCTTGATGGAATGGAAAAAACACACGACATGATTGTGGAGCGCAAAGGGGTTTTTCGTGAAGCCATAGCGGGAATACGGCTGGCAAAAGCTCTGGGCTTTCAAGTGGCTACCAATGCAACTGTGTTCTGCGAAACGGATATGGATGAACTGGAGCGGCTGCTGGAGTATCTTTCCTGGCTTGGCGTTGACGGGCATACTATTTCTCCCGGGTATGATTACGATGCGGCTAAAGTCGATATGGTCAAGAGACTGGGGAAAAACCCTGATGATTTTTACCTGACGCGCAAAGAAACTCGTAAAAAATTCAAGGATTTTCAGCGATGGGCTGCAAAGTTTAACCTTTATGGGACTGTGGTTTATCAGGAGTTTCTGGTCGGCAAGAGAGACCTCTCCTGCACAGCCTGGGCTATTCCGACTGTGACCCCCCAGGGGTGGCGCTCCCCGTGCTATATGTTGGCCGATACTCATTACCCAACCTATAAGGAACTGCTCGAGAAGACAGATTGGAATAAGTATGGAGTGACACTGAAGAAGGTCCGGGATCCACGCTGTGCCAACTGTATGGTCCATTGTGGATTTGACCCCTCGGGTGCACTGGGAGTGGATGCAAGGCCTGGAGACACCTGGAAAAACTTCCGTTTCAACTTTGGTGCGCGCCCAGCCCCCTGCAAAGAAGGTGCTTATATTAACCCCTTTAATGCTGACTCAACTGATCAGGAGCAGAGTAACTCTCCTGAAGCTCCAGAGAAGCAATCTACCAATAAAAATAAAAACGTATAACTGATACTGCAGATGACTCTTTTTCTTTCCCCCCCCTCTTTTGATGGGTTTGATGGTGGTGCCGGTTCCCGTTACCAGGCTCGCCGAGAAATTCGTTCTTTTTGGTATCCAACCTGGCTGGCCATGCCGGCTGCCTTGGTACCGAATAGCAAGCTGATGGATTGCCCTCCGCATGACATCACTGTGGAGGAGTGCCTGAAGGAGGCAAAAAAGTACAACCATGTTGTCATTCACACCTCTACGCCTTCGCTGCACAATGACTGCAAGGTAGCCGAAGCGATCAAGGAACAGGCTCCCGAAACGAAAATCGGTTTTGTCGGAGCCCACACAATGGTTCTTCCTGAGGAGACACTAAAAACCTCACGGGCTATAGACTGGGTGGCCCGCAGAGAGTTTGACTATATCTGTAAAGAAATCTCTGAAGGGATGCCGCTTTCTGAAGTTAAAGGGATTGCTTACAGGGGGGAAGATGGAAAGATTGTCTTTAATCCAGAAAGAGAACTGATTAAAAATCTTGATGAACTCCCGTGGGTTACAGATGTTTATAAGAGAGACCTGGATATTACAAAGTACTCAATCGGTTATTTAAGGGAGCCCTATATTTCGCTTTATACGGGGAGGGGATGTCCCTCCCGATGCACCTTCTGTCTTTGGCCCCAGACGATTGCAGGCCATGCCTATCGTGTTCGCTCTGCAGACAACGTTGTGGCTGAGATGGCTCATGCCCAAAAGCTTTTTCCCGAGGTGGAAGAGTATTTTTTTGATGATGATACTTTTACTGCCAATCTCCCCAGAGCGCGTGAAATTGCAGTAAAGCTCAAAAAACTGGGGCTTACCTGGTCTTGTAATAGTCGCGCAACAGTGGATTATGAGACCCTTAAGTTGATGAAAGACTCAGGCCTGCGCCTGCTTCTGGTGGGGTATGAATCTGGAAGTCCGGAAATACTTAAACGAGTCAAAAAAGGAATGACAATTGAGCAGGCAAAAGAGTTTACAAAAAACTGCCGTGAACTGGGGATTATGATTCATGGGACTTTTGTGCTTGGCTTGCCCATTGAGACGCGTGAGACCATAGAAGAGACTATTCGTTATGCTATGGATTTGGATGTGTTTAGCATTCAGGTTTCATTGGCAGCACCTTACCCTGGTACTGAACTTTATGAGGAGGCCCAGAAAAACGGTTGGTTTGCCAACGATGCAACTGAAGGCGGCAAGCTGATTGATTGCGGGATTCAGCAGGCAGCGCTTCAATACCCGGACCTGAGCAAAGAAGAGATATTTGAATCGGTTGAACGTTTTTACAGGCGCTACTACTTGCGCCCGAAGCCTATCTTACGTATTGTCCGCACGATGCTGGAGGATAAGTCGGTAATGGTCCGCCGCCTTCGAGAGGGTTATGAGTTTTTTAAGTTTATGTCAACGCGCAAGGCAGATTAAAGAGTCCAAAACATGATACTGAAAATCAGGTGGTTTTTTGATAAAAAATTTCGCTCTGCCAGCGACTATCGCAAAAGTGTGTTAAAACTTCTGGCTTCTCAGGAGGATATTATGAATCCGGAGGAGGTGGCTGAGATTCGAGAAAAGGCCCATGACCTGAAAGAACGGCTTTATGAGTCTGCCCCGATCGAGAAGATTAATGACTCAGTGGAAGCGCTGGAAAATGCAGTGATTTCTTTAATCAAACCTCACCCGAACTCAACCCTGCGCGATATTTTTGAAGTTGCTTTGGTGGCTATTGCTATCGCTCTGGCTGCACGAACCTTTTTGATTCAGCCGATGAAAATCCCCACCAGCTCCATGCAGCCCACACTCTATGGGGTCACTGGGGAAAATCTCAAAGAGTCGGCTGAGGAAGGCGTTAAAGAGATTCCTGGGTTTTTTGCAAGGTTTGTGGACTCCTGGGTTTATGGGATTAGCTATCATCATCTGGTGGCACAGTGTGATGGTGAGCTCAGAGCAGTGGAAAAGCCGCAGACAGTTTTACCTTTTGTCAAAAAACAACGCTACCTGATTGGAAACCAGTGGCATACGCTTTGGTTTCCTCCGACAACGCTTCCTGTTTCAGGAAACTCTACCGATTTTCAAGCTCTCATCTACTCTAACGTCAAGCTGGGGCAGCAGTTCAAAAAAGGTGAGGATATTATCAAGCTGAAGGTCAAAACGGGTGATCATCTTTTTGTGAATCGATTGATTTACAATTTCAGAAAACCGCAGCTGGGAGAGATTATCATTTTTGAAACTACCGGTATTAACGGCTTGCAGCAGGGCACTTTTTATATAAAAAGGCTGGTTGGTAGTGAGGGGGACAATGTCTCTATCGGAAGTGACCGACACCTGGTTGTGAATGGCAAAAGGATAGATGCGAGTGATCCGAATTTTGAAATTATTTACGGATTTGATGAGAGCAGGCCCTATATCCCCAATCAGTATTTTGGTCATGTGAATGCCAAAACGGCTGCCGAGTTTAGGAACCGAATGGGCATGGTCTCAGGCTTTGAAGATGAGACCTCCACTTTCACAGTTCGCCCAAAGCATGTTCTGGCAATGGGAGATAATACGATGAACAGCTTTGACTCTCGGGCTTGGGGTGACTTTGAGAGGTCGAAGATTATAGGTCGCTCAGGTTTTATTTATTGGCCTATCAGCGAGCGCTGGAGTTGGGGTTACCGTTAAGCTTTAGCGGCTTCCTCATTTACAAGCTCAAGAAGAGCTTCCCAGTGAGGAGGAGTAATTCCGAAAACGTGCTGTACTTTGCTGCAATCCATAACTGAATAGGCAGGGCGGACTGCTGCCGTAGGATATTCCTGAGTGGTGATGGGGGTAAGCATTTTGCACTTTCGCTTTTCAGCCGGAACAGCTTCTATTACTTTTTGAGCAAACTGATGCCAGTTGGTAAAACCATTGCCAGCCAGGTGATAGAGCCCATAATAAGACTCGGGGGAGTTGCTTTGCAAAACCTGTATAAGCGCTAAGGCTGTGGCCTCGGCAATAAATCTGGCACTGGTCGGAGAACCCCATTGATCACTGACGATTCTCAGTTCGTCTCGATCTTGCGCCAGTTTGCGCATAGTGAGGAAAAAGTTCTGCCCTCGGGCTCCATACACCCAGCAGAGGCGAAAGATCAGATGCTTGCAGCCACTATTTAAAATCGCCTGGTCTGCTGCCGCCTTTGTTCTTCCATAGACGCTCAAGGGAGCCATTTTATCCGTTTCCACATAAGGCCGAGAGCCCTTACCACCAAACACGTAATCAGTGGAGTAGTGAACAAGCAAAGTGTCATTCTCTTTGGCATATTGGGCCAAAATTTCGGGTGCTTGAGCATTCAGTTGCGTTGCCTTTTCTTCATCGCTTTCCGCTTTATCTACGGCAGTATAAGCGGCAGCATTGAGTATTACAGCAGGTTTTAGCTGAGAGAGAGTGCTGCGAATGGACTGAGGGTTGCAAAGGTCAAGTTCCGGATACTCCAATGCCGTTATTTGTCCCAGAGGAGCAATGGTGCGCCTGAGTTGATAACCCACTTGCCCTGATTTACCGATGATTAAAATTTGTTTTTCTGCCACGATATTATTTTTTTGCGTAAATAGCGCAGAAGACTGCATTTTTGTGTAGAATGTCGGCTTGGGAAAATCCCGCCTGAAGCAAAGTCTGTAGTATGAAAGAAGAGCTCTCTGGGGTATCCGATTTAGCTATTCTCGCAAAAATCTCTTTTTGGAAAGCTTCACCGTCCTGCTGAATGAGATACTCGGCAAAACGTTCTTCCTGAATTTTTTGCAGGTGCGGGTCGTCGTACTTCACCAAGTCCCAAATCCAGAAAGTGCCTCCAGGCTTAAGTGACCGATAAACTTTCTCAAATACCAGCTGCCATTCTGTCTGAGCCCTCAAATGATGCAGGACAGCCGCCGCTGTAACGATATCAAAAGACTCTGCGGGGAGAGCGATGTAGCGAATATCGCCTTCAGTTTTTTGTACGACTTTCCCGCCCAACTGGGTGATGCGCTCTTCGGCTCGGCTGAGCATGTTCGGGCTGATATCCAGAAGAGAGATTTTGATGTCCGGAAAATTTCGCAAAACTCTCAAGGCAAAGTTTCCGCCGCCACAGCCGATGTCACACATGCTTTGCGCCTGCGGGTTGATAGCCAGAATGGACCTTTCAATCAGGTTAATCGCCAGCTGGGAATCCATTGTGGAGGTTTGACCCGTTTCCACGTTTACATAATGCTCCACATCTTTATTGAATTGCTCTCTTAACTCTTCAGGTGTGCTTTTTTTCATGACAGTCTATTTTTATTTTAAGCAGCTTTTAAGGTTTCTTCTCCGTTGGAAGGTCGGTTGTTGCTGTGCGAGGCAGCTGGCGTTGAACTAAAAAGTAATACATGGCTCCCAGTACAGTGAGAGCACCTGCAGCCCAGAGGGTAACGCGATGAAGCTCGCCGCGCATTAAAGCTTCGTCCTGACCGGCTTTAACCCCCAGCCAGCAGAGGATAGCAGACCAGAGCATGGAGCCAACCAGCGTGTAGAATGAGTACTTCAGAAAATCAATTCTAACGATTCCAGCAGGAATTCCTATTAAGTGGCGGACAACCGGCAGAAGCCGAGAGAAAAACACCCCTATAGAACCGAACTTCGCAGCCCATTGTTCTGCCAGAATTACCTTTGACTCCGGGATTAAGAAGTATTTTCCGTAGCGCAGAACTAAGGGGCGTCCGGCCCAGCGCGACCCCCAATACATAATAGTAGCTCCTACCCAGGAGCCGATCCCACCTGCCAAAGTGATCCCGAACATACTGAATCTTCCTGTCTCAATCATCATGGCTGCCGGCGGAATAATCACTTCGCTGGGGATAGGGATAATCGTGCTCTCCATTGCCATTAGAAGAGCAATCAGCGTATATCCACCGGAGTCCAGGGTTCCTTTGTACCACTCCAGTAAACCGGCAATCAGTTCTTGCATAAAGTAGTTATTACTTTTGCGCCTGGATCATGCCACTTTTGCGGGCATAGTTGAAGAGGCCACCAGAGTCTACTACAGGTTTGACATCGCCCAGAGGTTTAAATGAAAAAACTTTCCCGGTAGTTTCGTTGGTCAGGGTAAGTTTTTCCAGATCAACTGTGGCCTGGTCTCCATTAGAAAACTCTTGGTGAACAGGTGCTGTAGCCTCACAGGGGTAAATTTCTCCGGTTGCCATGGAGTTCCGGAAAAAAATACGGGCAAAGCTTTCTGCGATAACGACATGACATCCTGCTGAGCCTATCGCTATGGGTGCGTGCTCTCGGGAGCTTCCGCAGCCAAAGTTTCGGCCTGCCACAATGATGGAATACTCGCTATCCGTCTGGCCTTCTTTAACAAAAGGAGTGGGGTAGAGGGATTCAGGCAAGCCGCGCAGGGCATAGCTGCCAAGCTTGTCGTATTCCTCTTTTATCGTTGGAATTAGATTTAAATACTCCGCAGGGATAATCTGGTCGGTATCGATATTATCACCCACCACAAACACTTTTCCGCTAATACGCGAACTCATACCATTAATGTGCATTGAGACAGCCTCTTTTTCAATCACAAAAAGTCTATTGGAGATGATTGTACCGACTATAATTCTGTGATATAAATGGATTGGCTATGGTAGCTAAAACGACATTGGATAGCATCGAGAGTGTCATTGAGGAGATCAGGCAAGGACGCCCGGTGATAGTGGTGGACGATGAAGATCGCGAAAACGAAGGTGATCTGATTGTCGCAGCAGAGGCTGCAACACCCGAGATTATTAACTTCATGGTGAGATTTTGCAGGGGGCTGGTATGTCTTCCCTGCACTGGGGAGCGTTTGGTCGCTTTGGGTATCCAACCCATGGTAGATGACAACAGAGACTCTTTCCGAACCGATTTCCAGGTAACCGTAGATGCGGCTAAAGGGATTACTACAGGAATCAGTGCAGCGGACAGGGCGCGCACCATCCAGGTAATGGTTGATGACTCTTCCAAAGCAGGCGACCTCGTGCAGCCAGGGCATATCTTTCCTCTGCGAGCCAAGTCTGGAGGAGTCTTGCAACGTGCCGGCCATACAGAAGCGGCCATAGATATGCTGCGCCTGGCCGGGTTGAAGCCAGTAGGGGTAATCTGCGAAATCATGAACGATGATGGTACAATGGCAAGATTGCCGCAGCTTCTGGAATTTGCGCAAAAACACCAACTTAAAATTGGTACAGTGCAAGACCTGATTGAGTATCGTCGCCATCGAGAAAAGCTGGTGAGTCGGGTTGAAACGGTGGATTTGCCGACAGACTTTGGGAAGTTTGATCTTCACCTCTACAAAAGTTTGATAGAAGGAACTGAGCATCTGGCCCTGGTCAAGGGTGACATCTCAAAAGAGGAGAGCGTCCTGGTGCGTGTTCACAGTGAATGCTTAACGGGCGATGTTTTTGGTTCCCACCGCTGTGATTGTGGCAGCCAGTTGCATGAAGCGATGAAGCGCATTTCTGAGGCAGGAGCGGGTGTTATCCTTTATATGCGCCAGGAAGGAAGAGGGATTGGGCTGGCAGCAAAAATTCAAGCTTACAAACTTCAGGAAAATGGATTTGACACGGTCCAGGCCAATGAAGAGCTGGGGTTTGCCCCTGACTTGCGGGAGTATGGTATGGGGGCTCAAATTCTGGTCGATCTGGGTGTAAAGAATATCCGTCTCCTGACGAACAATCCCAAAAAAGTGATTGGGCTGCAGGGCTATGGAATGTCCATTGTTGAGCAAGTTCCTTTGAGGATAACTCCGAAACCAGAGAATGAGCTTTATTTAAAAACCAAACGCGAAAAAATGGGCCATCTCCTATAGGATGCGTGAGCTTTTTTGCTATCACGTAAGACTCAGATTCATAAACTGTTAAGTATAAAATTTATGTTGGAAGAAGTTAATATTAAAGATTTAAATGCCAATTGTATGAGGTTTGGAATTGTGGCTTCCAAATTCAATGATGAGTATGTCAACTCTATGCTGGATGCGGCTTTAAATGTTCTTCAAAAAGCAAATGCTAACTGCATGGAGGTGATCCGTGTCCCAGGAGCCTATGAAATTCCGGTAGTTGTTGGGCATCTCATAGGCAAGAAGGCGAGCCTTTTTGATGCCGTTATCTGTCTGGGCGTCATATTGCGCGGAGAAACCACACATGCAAAGCATATCGCAGAGGCCGTCAGTTTAAGCTTGGCTAAAGCCCAGTTGACAAGCGATATTCCCATCATTAATGGTGTCTATCTCTTTGAAAACAGGGAGCAGGCTGAGAAGCGCTGCATTGACCCAGACCACAACAGAGGAGTTGAGCTGGCCAATACAGCCATTGAAATGGCCAGCCTCATTAAACGGATACGCTCCTGGGAGTAATTGCATTAAGCCCCAGCAAGACAAGAGTGGACCAACGAAGGTTTGTCGGCCCAATTCTGGATGTAAAACAAAAAACACGCAAAATCGCGTGTTCTAATCCTGCAGCTTTCGTTGTGCAGTTGTTGAAGTTATAAAAACCTACTTGGCCTTGGGTGCCTTGAGGGCTTCCTTTTTGCGCTTGTTGTAGGCTTTGCGTTTTTTACGTTTTTGAATTTTATTATGTTGCTTTCCCATATAAAGAATCTTTACTTTCCCGACTCCGTCGGTTTAGATATACGGAGTATGAAGGTTCACAAGAGAATATTCAACTGTTTTTTGCGCTATGTCCTGATTGGTCTCTTGAGCATAGGGTCAGTTGGAGTTGTTTTTGCTCAATCCACTCCTGTTGAGGCGGAGTCTTCCTTAAAAATTGAAAAGCCTTTGACTGATAAGGAAAGAAGGAAGCTTGAACGCGAGGCAAAAGCCGCTGAAAAGAAGCGCCTGGCTGCAGAAAAGAAAGCTAAAAAAGCGCTGGAAAAAGAACAAAAGAAAAAAGAAAAAGAGAATAAAAAGAAATACTCCATTACCAAGTTCTTTTTGGAAACACCACAAGGCAGCCAAACTGTTGTGCAAGAGGTCGAAGTTTACAGAGCGTATCCCGAAAAGGTCTATATCGGCACTCGGGAATTCCTGGATGATCGCGATTTTAAAGAAGTAAACGTGGTGGATTCCCCAGATGGCACCTTCCAAATTGAGTTTGTTTTAAACAGTGACGGTGCCTCAATTCTGCAAAATATTACGACTCGTTACCGCGGACGGCGTATGATTGTTTTTGCGAATTTTGGGGATCCCCGCTACCTCGGAGCACCAAAAATTGATAGAACCATCACTGATGGCATCGTGCGTATTACCCCAGACGCCTCTCGCGAAGAAGCTGAGCGATTTGTTCTGGGAATGAAAAACACAATACATGAGCTTAAAAGGAAGAATTTTGGACTCTAATGTACAGGAGTAGCGCGATGGCATTGAAGAGACCCCTCCTCACTGCACTGTTTTTTTGTTTTTCTTTTTTGGGACTGCACTTCGGAGCTTTTGCTCAACCCTTTGCTTTACCCACACCCAACAGAGATATACTGGATCCATCCACACTGGAGAACTATTTTGTTCCAACAGTCGGCCGTACTTGGGAAAGCGGGACTTTTGGCTGTGTGCGGTCAGAGCGCCAGCAGATACACGAGGGATTGGATATACGCTCTAAAACCTTTGACAGAAGAGGAGAAGCAACCGACCCAGTCTTTGCGACGGCTGATGGTCGCATTGTCTATGTCAATGGCTCTCCAGGCAAGTCCTCTTATGGCCGCTATATTGTGATAGAGCACGATATCAACGGTATTGCGATTTATTCGCTCTATGCTCACTTGTCGACCATTAGCCAGGGGATTGCTGCTGGAGTTGCTGTTAAGCAAAACCAGCAGATTGGTGTTATCGGCCGAAGTACTAATACAAAAGCAACGATCTCCAAAGAACGTGCTCACCTGCACTTTGAGCTTTGCCTTTACTTGAGCCCTCACTTTTTACCCTGGTATCGCAAAAACTACCCCAATCAGGCAGACCATGATGGTTACCACGGCTGGAATTTGGCAGGCATAGACCCGTGGCTCGTTTTTAAGGAGCAGTGGAAAAAAGAAGCTGAGTTTGATCTGGCCAGCTTTATTCGAAGGGATGGAAACATCACCCGCATGGATAAAGAGCAGCTCTGCCGCGTCTTAATCTATAAAAAGGAGTTTCCCTTTGCACGTCTGTACCCCCGTTTGACTGTAGTCAATAAGGTTGCCTTGGAAGAGGGGATCGTTGCTTGGGATGTACGCTTTGATTATAATGGAGCCCCTTTTGTTGTAATTCCACGGGCGGCCTCTGAAATCTCCAATTCAAAAGGAAAATATACTCTTCTGGCGGTGAACGAAGAAGAGCAGAGGATAAACCCTGGGAGGCATTTCCTCAAAAAAACAGGTGCTCAATGGCAGATGACCTCAAAATTTATCAGCTACCTGGATCAAATTACCTATATCCCCTAGGCTTATTCCAGCTTTTTTAGTTGCCAGGCCGGAGTCAAAAGGGGGAATAAAGCGGGTTTTTTGTGTGGGTTTGCACGGTATTTGTGGTTTTCCTCTGCTGTTTTTGTGGAATTTTAAAAGAAAATCGCAAATTTTTATTCTGTCATAACTCATTGGTTTGGAGGGGGTAAGGTTGTTTTAATGAAGTTATTGAATAATTTTTTTATAAAAAGTAGTTGCGTGGTTGGTTGAAAGTGGTTAGAGTCTTTGTCGCTGCGGGTGCGGCACACGTTGATGTGCGCGGCCTGTGGTGCCTGGGCCGGCTGGAGAGCCGGTTGGGTTTGAGATCATCCAAAATTGAAGAGAGCTGGTAGGTGCTGGTTTGTCTTTTTTAGGAAGCAAGCTAGCCGGATGGGATTCTTCGCCTCAAAATGGATTGGGGTAGCTTGTGGGTGAGTTGATTTTTTGGGCGAGTTGTGCTTAATTCAGGTTAGGCATGGTTTGCCGTGATGTTCCTTGAAAATTGAATTGTGCGATAGTTAACAGAGCCCTCTTGAAGGTGACTTTGAGAGAGAATGAGATAATAGTTATATTAGAGAAGTATAGAAGTACTCAAAACTTTTCATTTACGGAGAGTTTGATTCTGGCTCAGAACGAACGCTGGCGGCGTGGATAAGACATGCAAGTCGTACGCTGGTATGCGGGTAGCAATATTTGCATATTGGAGTGGCGAACGGGTGAGTAACACGTGGGTAATTTATCTTTGAGTTAGGGATAATTCGCTGAAAGGCGGACTAATACCGAATGTGGATACTGGGTGGGGACATCTGGTTTCTAAAGTTGGGGACCGAGAGGCCTGGCGCTCACAGGTAAGCCCGCGTCCTATCAGCTGGTTGGTGAGGTAAGAGCTTACCAAGGCTATGACGGGTAGCTGGTCTGAGAGGACGATCAGCCACACTGGAACTGAGACACGGTCCAGACACCTACGGGTGGCAGCAGTCGAGAATCTTTCTCAATGGGGGCAACCCTGAAGGAGCGACGCCGCGTGGGGGATGAAGGGCTTCGGCTCGTAAACCCCTGTCATTTGTGAGCAGGTGTGATTGTTTAAGAGATGGTTACATAGATAGTAGCAAAAGAGGAAGGGACGGCTAACTCTGTGCCAGCAGCCGCGGTAATACAGAGGTCCCAAGCGTTGTTCGGAATCACTGGGCGTAAAGGGTGCGTAGGCGGTAGTGTAAGACTTAGGTGAAATCTCCATGCTTAACGTGGAGCTCGCCTGGGAGACTGCATTACTTGAGGATTGGAGGGGAGACTGGAATTCTTGGAGTAGCAGTGAAATGCGTAGATATCAAGAGGAAGACCAGTGGCGAAGGCGAGTCTCTGGACAATACCTGACGCTGAGGCACGAAGGCCAGGGGATCAAACGGGATTAGATACCCCGGTAGTCCTGGCAGTAAACGGTGCACACTTGCTGTGTGAGGGATCGACCCCTTACGTGGCGAAGCCAACGCATTAAGTGTGCCGCCTGGGGAGTACGGTCGCAAGACTAAAACTCAAAGAAATTGACGGGGGCCTGCACAAGCGGTGGAGTATGTGGCTTAATTCGATGCAACGCGAAGAACCTTACCTGGCCTTGACATGCAGATAGTAGAAGGGTGAAAGCCCGACGAGTGAGCAATCACAGTCTGCACAGGTGCTGCATGGCTGTCGTCAGCTCGTGTCGTGAGATGTTGGGTTAAGTCCCGCAACGAGCGCAACCCCTATGTTCAGTTGCCACCTGGCCGAGAGGCTGGAGCACTCTGGAGAGACTGCCTCTTACAAAAGGGGAGGAAGGTGGGGATGACGTCAAGTCAGTATGGCCCTTATGGCCAGGGCTGCACACGTACTACAATGCGTGCTACAGAGGGAAGCGAGTCCGCAAGGAGGAGCCAATCCGATAAAAGCACGCTCAGTTCGGATTGTCGGCTGCAATTCGCCGGCATGAAGCTGGAATCGCTAGTAATGGCGCATCAGCTACGGCGCCGTGAATACGTTCCCAGGCCTTGTACACACCGCCCGTCACATCATGAAAGCCGTTTGTACCCGAAGTCATTGAGCTAACGAGCAATCGAGGCAGGTGCCTAAGGTATGGATGGTGATTGGGATGAAGTCGTAACAAGGTAGCCGTAGGGGAACCTGCGGCTGGATCACCTCCTTTCTAAGGAGAAAAAGAGGTGCATAGAGATATGCACTTAGTCGAGTGGATTCATAAATAGGATTCACGCTCAGGTTTTGTTGTACGATCGCACAATTCAGTTTTCGGGGGGCTGTAGCTCAGGTGGTAGAGCGAGTGCTTTGCAAGCACTATGTCAGGAGTTCGAGTCTCCTCAGCTCCACCAGGCGTTTGGAGTCTGGGGGTTATGGAGTGGGCAGGTTTGGATGATTGAAGAGATCGGGCTTGTAGCTCAGTTGGTTAGAGCACGCGCTTGATAAGCGCGGGGTCACTGGTTCAAGTCCAGTCAGGCCCACCACTGTTGGGTAGAGTGTTATTTTATGCTTTCCGCTTATGTTTAGGCGTGAGTGGGAGGCGGTTGTTCTTTGAAATACATGCACTAATAGAAAGAGAAATTGCAAGTAATTAGGGCAAAAGAATTACAGTTTATAATCTGAGAAAGAGAGTAAGCGCAATAGATAGAGAAGAATAGATTTCTGATCAAGCTACTAAGTGCAAATGGTGAATGCCTAGGAGCCGGGAGGCGAAGAAGGACGTGGTAAGCTGCGAAAAGCTGCGGGTAACTGCAAACAAGTACCGATCCGCAGATTTCCGAATGGAGCAATCCGGCAGTAGTAATGTGCTGTCATTTCTGGATGAATTCATAGTCCAGGAAGGCGAACGGGGTGAAGTGAAACATCTCAGTAACCCCAGGAAAAGAAAATGAAGATGATTCCGTGAGTAGTGGCGAGCGAAACCGGAAGAGCCCAAACCGAAGGGATTTATCCTTTCGGGGTTGCGGGACCACGCTAAAGACCATGATTGAAGGCGAGCTGAACGTTTTGGAAAGAACGGCCATAGGGTGTGAAAGCCACGTAAGCGAAGCTGTAGGTCGGTCTGTGGTATCCCAAGTAATGCGGTGTAAGTGGAACTCTGCATGAATCTGTCCCGACCATGGGATAAGGCTAAATACTACCCGGCTACCGATAGTGAACAAGTACCGCGAGGGAAAGGTGAAAAGAACCCCTGCTAGGGGAGTGAAAAGAATCTGTAACCATTTGCATACAAAGTGTGGGAGCGCCAAAAAGGGCGTGACCGCCTGCCTTTTGCATAATGAGTCTGCGAGTTATTATCAGTAGCAAGCTTAAGGGATGAGAATTCCGGAGGCGAAGCGAAAGCGAGTGTGAATAGCGCGATAGAGTTGCTGGTAATAGACCCGAAGCGGAGGTGATCTACATTTGAGCAGGTTGAAGCTGTGGTAACACACAGTGGAGGACCGAACCCGTGAACGTTGAAAAGTCCTGGGATGACTTGAGTGTGGGAGCGAAAGACTAATCAAACCCCGTGATAGCTGGTTCTCTCCGAAATCGCTTGAGGGCGAGTGTTGACTAAGTACTCCATGGAGGTAGAGCACTGGATGGCTTAGGGGCCTTACCGGGCTACCAAAACCAATCAAACTCCGAATACCATGGAACCCATTATTTCAGCAGTCAGGCAGTGGGGGATAAGCTTCATTGCCGAGAGGAAAACAGTCCAGACCGTCAGCTAAGGTGCCCAAACAAGGTTAAGTGGAAAGGATGTGACGTCGCAAAGACAGTGAGGATGTTGGCTTAGAGGCAGCCATCATTTAAACAGTGCGTAACAGCTGACTCATCGAGCGATGCCGCGCCGAAAATGATTGGCGATTAAACCTTGTACCGAAGCTACGGATTCTCAAAGGCCAAGGTCGTTGAGAGTGGTAGGAGAGCATAGTTGCAGCATTGAAGCCAAGGGGAAACCCGAGGTGGAGCACCAACTAGAGAGAATGCAGACACGAGTAGCGATAAATCAGATGAGAATTCTGATCGCCGTAAACCTAAGGATTCCTGGGGCAGGTTCGTCCTCCCAGGTTTAGCCGGGAGCTAAGGCCAGGCCGTAAGGCGTAGTCGATGCACAGAAGGTCAATATTCCTTCGCCGGGCTGGGGTTAGGTTAAGATGACGCAAGCACGGGAAAACGGGTTAAGTGACCGGATTCACAGCGCGGAATAATACCCGCGCGCTCCCGCAGACCCCTTGCCAAGAAAAGTCTTAACTACGCTCCCCAGTTCGCCCGTACCGTAAACCGACACAGGTGGGTGAGATGAGTATTCTAAGGCGCGCGAGAGAAACCTCTCTAAGGAACTAGGCAAAATAGCCCCGTAACTTCGGGAGAAGGGGTGCCGTCCGAAAGGACGGCCACAGTAAAGTGAGCTTTGCGACTGTTTACCAAAAGCATAGCGCTCTGCTAAGTTGTTAAAACAACGTATAGGGCGTGACACGTGACCAATGCGAAAAGATTAAGGCAACTTGTTAGGCGTTTTAGCAATAAAACGCCGAAGCTCGGAACCCAAGTCCTCGTGAATGTCGGCCGTAACTATAACGGTCCTAAGGTAGCGAAATTCCTTGTCGGGTAAGTTCCGACCTGCACGAATCGTGTAACGACAAAGCTGCTGTCTCGGAGGGGTTCTCGGCGAAACTGTAATGGCGGTGAAGATGCCGCCTGCCCGCAGAAGGACGGAAAGACCCTATGCACCTTTACTGTAAGCTCGTATTGTGTTCTTTTTAATGCTGCGTAGTGTAGGTGGGAGACTTGGAAGTGAGCGTTTCGGCGCTCATGGAGTCGAAAGATGAAACACCACTCTTTGTTAAAAGGAATTCTAACCTGATACTGTGAAGCCAGTTCAGGGACAGTGCGTGCGGGTCAGTTTGACTGGGGCGGTTTCCTCCCAAAGAGTAACGGAGGAGCGCTAAGGTACACTCACCATGGTTGGCAACCATGATTTAGAGCGTATGGGTATAAGTGTGCTTAACTGCGAGACCCACAAGTCGAGCAGATGCGAAAGCAGGCCCAAATGATCCGATAGTAGAAAATGGAATTGCTATCGCTCATCGGACAAAAGGTACGCTAGGGATAACAGGCTGATCGAGTCCAAGAGTTCATATCGACGACTCGGTTTGGCACCTCGATGTCGGCTCGTCACAACCTGGGGCTGAAGAAGGTCCCAAGGGTTCGGCTGTTCGCCGATTAAAGTGGCACGCGAGCTGGGTTCAGAACGTCGTGAGACAGTTCGGTCCTTATCCTCTGTGGGCGTAGGAAACTTGAGGGGTTCATTCTCTAGTACGAGAGGACCGGGAATGACGCATTTCTGGTGTGGCAGTTATAACGCCAGTTGTAGCGCTGCGTAGCCATGTGCGGAAGAGATAAGCTCTGAAAGCATCTAAGAGCCAAGCTCCTCCCAAGATAAGGTTTCCCGAACGAAAGTTCCTGAAGGCCCCCGGCAGACTACCGGGTTGATAGGTCAGGCGTGTAAGCACAGCAATGTGTTTAGCGGACTGATACTAATAGGCCGTGAGGCTTGATCTAATAATAGAATCAGAAATGATTCAATTCTCTTCTTACATAAAGAAAAAGAGAGTCTCTATCAGTAAATTCAAATAAAACCCAAATCATCAATCTCCCTTTCCACACGTGCATGTACTTCAAAGAATAACCTTCACCAGTTTCCCCGGTGACTCTAAAGCAGTGGCCCGACCCGATCCCATCCCGAACTCGGCCGTCAAACGCTGCGTTGCCAATGGTAGTGCCTGTATAGCTTGTGCGAGAGTAGGTCGTTGCCGGGACTATTTTCAACTACACAGGGCGTCTCTTCAAAGACGCCCTGTTTCCTT
>Ga0123334_1003701_pt1 | contig 16244 bp, 5 predicted proteins | sample BiotimSIPDNA_FD_89706 | JGI IMG/M metagenome (GOLD analysis project Ga0123334, IMG submission 89706) | Anaerobic biogas reactor microbial communites from Washington, USA - Biogas_R1 time_0 SIP DNA | ecosystem: Engineered > Bioreactor > Anaerobic > Unclassified | place: Washington, USA | collected... | reverse complement strand
ATTTCCAATAAACGGCCCAGATTGTGTTTCGTATCCGCTTCCACCTGTCCAGGCTGCTCCACTTGATACGGGACGCGGATTAGTTATAAGGTTAGTCGCGGCAGGCTCTACCACCAGCGCCCGGCTATTCGCCCACGGCCCCTGCTCCTGGTGGAATGCTCCGCTGATCGTCGCCACCTGCCCCCGCGTGCTCGTCCAACTCGTCGGCGTGATCGCGCAGCCCGGCCCCAGCAGCAGTAGCCCATCAGCTTGTGAGAACAGCATATCCCCCATCTGCTCGGAGATTGCCAGCGTGGAGAGCCACACATCCCCATCGCCATAGACCACAAGGCCAGGATTGCTCTCGCTTTCACCAGCCCACAACAACTTATCCGTACTCCCCGCATCGGGTACTATACCAACACGTTGATTGTTGCCACTGTCATAGAAGAACATGGGGATGTCGTGCAGTTCTACGTTGACGTTACTGATGAGAAGATAACTATCCCCAACACCTGTGCCCTCTCCGGCCCACAAACCATACTCAGCATCGGACGTAATGCCTTCCAGGTTGCCCAGCCGCACCTTCGTTTTCGCCGCAGTGCCGAAAGCAACCCAGGAATCTACGCCATCTATCACATCCATAAATGGCGAGAATGTTGAACTGGCATCCATGTATAATGCGCCCTGACGGTCGGTGTCAGTGGTGTTACCAACTCTCACCACGGTGCCACCTGCGGACAAATCAGAGAGAGAACCCGAATTAGCCGTTACTGTATAGCGTTGGTGATCTACGCCGTTGTTAATAACTACTGTTGGACCAGCAGTCACCGTCATCTGCACAGATGAGATCGTCAGCGTATCATCAAGGTCGTAGTCCTTGTACCAGAGCAAGTCACCAATGGCAAAAACTGGCTCTTTGACATAGATATAGCTACCAGACGCTGGCTGTGTGATCTCGCTGGCATCGGCTATATACAAGTAGCCGTTGGTTGCTCGTACAACATCGTATTGGAAGATATGCGTGCGGAGCGTGTGGCGCACGGTAAGATCGTCTACTTCCAGGTAACTCTTAGTGCCATCGTAGCCTATGGCATAGCCAGCACCGAAGTAGCCACTAGTGTATTCTTCATAGATGCGGCTGTCGCCGTCTAGCATCATATCACTTAGGACTACAAGTTTAACCGCAGGGTTGATGGTCAAATCGCCCGCGTTCGTAGTAATTGATTCAGCCACGTTGAAGGCTAAACTGCCATAAGCAGTCAAATCACCAGCGGCATTGGCTACTAGAGCATTCGCGCCGTAGTCGCTTTGCCGCAACCCGTAAGCGTACAATGCGCCGGAACTAAAGGCCATCCCTGTCCCGATGTTTATACGAATATTGTTGCTGTTCTCGGTCAGCCCGTATGCCGTGTCAATAATGTCGGTCACGTCTACGGCAATGGTGTTGGTCAAAACATCGATACCGTCACCTGCCCCCACCAAAAGTGCGCCAGTTGAGAAGTTCAACCCTGATGTGGCGGCCAGGTTAATACGGATGTTATTACTGTTCTCGGTCAATCCGTAGTTTGTGTCAATAATGTCAGTGACATCTACCGATAAGACCCCCAGGGCGTGATCCAGCCCGTCTCCTGCCAGTGTACTCAAATTCTGCCACGCGGCTGCCGTGCCAGCGCCCGTACCAATGAACTGATAATTCTCTCCAGGCGTTATACCCACCGTGGCGGCGGCTACGGTAATGAGAGTACCGGCTCCCACAGCAAATGTTCTACTGGCACTAATGTCGCCACCGCCGGTGAGTCCGTCTCCGGCAGTTAAAGTAACAGCAGTGTGATCTATGTGCCGGTTGGCGTCGTAGTTGGCTAGGGAGTTGTGGTCAACTGAATCAGAGCCGCCTGATAAGTGGGTACTCGCGTGCGCTTTGGGGTTGTGCAGCTGGGCACCGCTCAATCCAGCGTGCCAACTAATAGCGTCAGTGTGGTAACTCATGGGGTGTGGAACCATGCCAGTCCCACCTGCCGATGCAGCCATAGCACTGGTGGCTTGGGTACCACCAGTCAACACCACCATACGATTATCAACGTAGGAGACAAAGACCTGCTGGCCAACTACTAGGGTCGAAGCGTCACCCACTACTTGAATTCTGCGCAGAATTGACGCGCCATCTTTGGTAATGTCGGCGTAGTTACCGGACACAGATACTATCTTAGCACGTTCTAGCATATGGCTCCTTTACACATCATACTTCCTACGGCAACGGGCTGTCATTTCCAATGTAGCTGGCCCAAACGTCCGCTCAATTGAATCAATGATGTAAGTCTGATTAAACGTGCGGCCATCGTAAGTTTCAACTTGCACTTCGAGTTGATCTTCAACCTCGTATTCCAACTGTGCCGCCACGTGCTGTAGTATCCCCTCTGAATAACTAAGAGCATCACGTACCGTATCAATAGCTTCACGGTAACTCTCTTCTTCACCCAGTGATTCAATATTCAGTGTATGAAACAGTATACCATATTTGGCTGCCTGTGCGTGATCGAAGTATTCTGCAATCTCGGCTCCTACAGCCCGAATGTGCGTAGGTACCCGATCAGAAAACTGCTCTTGCAAAGCATAGATAATATCGGGTACAGTTCCCAGATCAGGATGTTGCTTGAATGCAGATAGCTTGATACCGCCCGTTGGTGTGGGTAGCAGCTTAATGCGCGCATCTCTAATGACTCGCATGGCTGCATCAAAGGCAGCCATGCCTTGATCGGCAATGATGCCATCAATCAATCGGTACAATTCATATTGGGTTATATCCATTGCGGAAGCTCGCAAATACACCTTACTCGAGCTATCCGTAGCAACCTTGTACGGGTTAGATAGCTTGACCGTAAAGATTAAGCGCTCTTCTGACCACAGGCTAAGGAACCCATTATTGAGTGTAATGGTGCAGTTGGTGATAGCTACACCAGAAGTAATGGACAGCAACTCTAAAGCTAGGGTGTTGTCGGTTACGGCCAATGGATCGGTCGGCTGTATCACGCTAAATGTAGCATCTGTGCCATTGTCGGATAGCGTAAAGTATAGGAAATTTGCAGAATGCAGTGCACAGTGTACCGTAAAGTCATTGTACAACGCCGGGAGAACTTCGTATCCCGCGTCGCTCAAACTCTCATCCAGAATCAGGTCGCTGTCATCAGTAGCTATGGCCCCGGCAAAATGTAGGATACCGGCTTTGGCCGCTACATCCTTCAGTGCCCAGTCCATACTCTTGTCCAATTCCAGATCATACATTTGCACATCGCACAGATGTATTACATCGTTGAAGTGCTGCAAGATACGCTCGCCTGGATTGTAGTAATCGCCGGGCCACAACATTCTTTGATAGCCATTTCTAAGTACGGCGAACCCTGGCAAAATAACATAATTTGTTTTGCCCGACTGAATATCAACTCTCTCGTATCCGGTTTCTGCGTTGATAAACATATATGCCCATGGCTGAATTGTTTTCTCGTATGTATATGTTCCTGGGTCTAGCGGAGAATCTGATTCGGCATTATAAATATCAAGATGAGATGATTTTCCAACTCCTGTACCATGTACAACGGCAAATCCCCAGTACGATTCTCCTGTACCAATTGCGTATGATGGTGCAGGGTATGCCCCCATTATTCTGGCACATCTGCTTGCTGGATTTAAGTAGGCATATGCTTCGATTGCATTTGGATTAGCGAGGGAGAATTCTGTAACCTCGCACTTGGCGGTTGCCCATTGCGAGTGCGTCATGTTTTGGATAGTTAGCACCTCTTCGCCTATAAGCAACGGATAACCTTCGGTGAACTCGAAGAAACGGTCGGCGGGCGCATTGTGTGGCAGTGTGCTGTCTTTCCAATAATTATAGTCGCGTGGAATAAACCACGAGTCCGTTTGCACAAAGTAGGAGGCGCTTTCAGGGACACGCAGGTACTCGATGACGCCCACAAGTTTACCGGCGTCGTAGTCTATATATCTAGTCGTTAGAGTGGTGGTAGCTAGGTGAACAGGCGTGGTGCCGTCCAGTTCATATTGCTTGGCCTCTATAGTGATTTCGCTCTGTACTTTGCGCATACTCACCACGAAACGTTGGTCTTTGGCGGGCGTTTCGGTCAGCGCGGTCTCGTTCAGTACTTCCCACGAGGCGTCGCTGACGCTGTTGCCAGTTCTGCGCAGAAGATACAGCTTGGCATTGATTACATCGCAGAAAGCCGCAACTAAGTTGTACTGATCACTGCAATATCCAAAGACCCCAAACCCGGTGCCAAGCAATGTCTCTGTGTAAACATAGTCGTTGGCCTCCGCGTTGGCCGCGCTGCTCCAGCTACTAAAGGTTTGATACGCGCCTTCTGAAGCACTAGCTTCACGTAAACCCAAACCAAACAACGCAGTGTGATCATTGGTAATATAGAATGTGCCGCTGATTCCAAAGTCGTCACCTTGTGGGCGTACCGCTGTTGGTAGAAGAATCAGCTTGTTATACTTGTCATTCTCGATATCTAATGTACCAACAGTGGGTACTGCGTCACCAATACTATACAAACCGCCCATATTGACGCAGGTATCGTGATGCTTGGTTTGGCTAAGCCATTGCCAGTCTTGATCAAAAGCTACATCCTTTAGTTGTCTGTAGGCCCACTCGCGGCCAGTCAACTGCATCTGTGCGTCCGGTACGACCTGATCTATACCATAGGTGTTGAGCAGCATATACTCTGCGCCATCTACATCTTCGTAGCCTGCATACAGTCTAACCAGATCGCCTTCCTGAATGTATTCACTACAGCTGGCGGTGCTATAGTTGTACGCGGCGTTAGCTAGTTGGATATTGATAGCGCCTGGATTGCCGTGATTGGCTTCGGTACATTGCCAGCCCAAGATATCATCAGTCACTGTCACCTTGTGGTTGTAGCAGCCAAAGACCGGTGTGCGCTCTGCACGATAGATAGTGCATGTACTATCTACAGACTTGATATAGTACATGTAGTCATCGTCCATAACTAATGGGCTAAGGAACGGAGCGGTGCCAAGATAGCGATAGCGATCCATACTCCAACGCAGGCCGTCTGTACTTCTTAACACAACGCCCATCTCCTGAGCGTAAGTTCCGGTGCTACCCGCTCTACCCAGTGATCCAGTGGCATAAATGACACCGTCATAACATTTTAGCCAGCCTAATCTTAGGTAGCTATAGTTATCTACAATGTCAATCGGTAACACATGATATGGAGTTGACCACACTGCATTTCTGCGCAGAATTACACGTGGATCACCATAGTTGCTTAAGTTTACCAGAATAACATCTGTACCATCGTCGAGCCTAACCGCATCGAAGAAGTTTCCAGCATATACTTTGTAATCGTCTGGAACGGGAATGACATAGTCCATCTCAGAGAAGTCCCACGTTGCTCCAGAATCAGAGCTGCTGGCATAGATAATGCCAAGCGCAGTTATGTCAGAAAAGTCTCCGTCTTCTTCATCTGGATATGCTACCAGCAAGTACAAAGCATAACGTGACACACCAGCTATTGCTATTGGGTAGTGATATGCAGATGAACCAGGAACCAAAAAGGCATCAAAGCCGTTGCTTTGTATCCATGGCCCGTTGATACCATAAACGTACTGTCCATCAACGGACATCCTGCGCTCGTCAATCCCATAGTTGCTCATAGCAGTGTAGTGTACAAAGTCTTCTGTGTAACAAAACTTTTGCACAGCTTCGCCGCTGGTTGTACCAGCCAATGTAAAACGACCATTATATATATCTGCATCACATACTGCATTTTGCACACTGTCGAATTTAGACGGTGTGAACTGCGGAACATACGAGGCAGACGATTGGCCCACAATGCTCCACACTGGCATGATACGATAAAACTCCAGCCTGGATACTGGAGAGCGCACGTTGTTTTGCTCCAGAGCTTTCAATGTCGGTGTAATTGTGCGCATTAACGTATCACCCTTAGAGATATTTGCACGATATGATAGGAAGTGCTGCCGGTCACCAAGGTGGTCAGTGCTGTAGGAGCCAGGCGACCGGTAAAGCACACCTCATATTCTTCATCATCAAAGTCTCTGAATTTGAGAACGTTACTGGGTGGTCTGGTAGAATCGAACAACGCACGCAAATCGCTGTAGCTACCAAGTTTGGCTGTGGTTTCTGTAATTAGATCACCAGACTCAATAGTCACAGTACCGGTTGTGGTGCCCATGCACTTGATAGCATAGTTGAACGTGATGTTATTGGGCGCAGACTGCAAATCTAACTTGCCCGTTACAGTATAGCGCTCCTGTTGTACCCGTTCCAGCATGGGCTTGTACTGTTCCAGGACAACCTTGAACGCATATACCGTTCCGTTCCCGACCTGCAAAAGCATGTACTCACTCATTCTTTACCCCTAGTATGGCGTATTCAAATTAGGATAGCCAACAGAGCTACCAACTTGCCTGATCTTGTCCAAGAATGCGATCAGTCTATCCATAAACATTGCACTCTGGGCGTCACTCATCAACTGGAACATATGACTCGCTGAGTCCATCACATTCTTGGTTTGTGCTATCTGCTGTTGCAAAGCCAACATCTGGCGGGCGCGTTCGATTTCTTCAAGATCAGTGTCTTCTTTAATCCTACGCAACTCGTCTTCTAGCTTTAGTTGCTCTTGATATGCTACCACGTTTTCCTGAAATTGCCGCTGGCGCAACTCGAAGTCTTGCTGGAAGTGCTCAAGCGACATATCGTAATTGCGCTTCTGTAGCTCAAATACCTGGTTCTGATACTCTACCGTGGCCTGGAAACGCTCGGTCTGACGGTTGTAGTCTTCGTCTTCCCACTGGTTCTTCTCGTTCATACGCTCACGGTCGCGGTTGTAGTCGTCTTCTGTCCACTGCCGCTGTGTTTGCAGGCGCTCGAACTGTATCTCCCAGTTCTCGTCTTGTAAGGAACGTTCTTCGTCAAAGCGTTCCATCTGTTTCTGGAAACGCTCGTCTTCCATGCGCCACATCTCACGCGCCCGTTCTTCTTCGGTATCGGCGCGTTCTTCACCCTGCGTTTGTGTAATAGTCATACGCTCGCGTTGCTTGAGCAACTGCTTGCGCTGTCTACCAGAAGCAAAGCGAATGTTCTCGTTGATGTCTTCCAGGTTCCAACCATAGGACTGCTGGCGTTGTTGAGAACTCCATTCCCAATCTTCTTCTTGCCAGCCACGCTGCATACCGGTGACACGCTGTTGCCAACCCATATTCCATAGGTCGTATTCGTTACCGCGCTCTGTCTGTTCCTTCTGGCGCAGCAGGTCTTGCTCTTGCCAGTCGAAACGTATATTGGCCCGCTCGAATCCGACATCCAGGTCAGTAGATTGCCAGCCGCGTTGTATTAGACTACGGCTACGTCCGGTCAACATATCCTGTTGTTGCCAGTCGAAGCCCTGTAGCTGCCAACCACGGTTGAGCTGCATCTGCTGGCCCTGTAGTTGCCAGTTCTGCATAAATTGGTTGTACTGGTTGGCCATTCCTTCAGCCTGGAAGCCAAAGTTACCGGTGAACTGGATGCCATTGTAAGTCCCGCCAGCTTGCGTTGTTCTACTCAAAGCGGTCTGGGCCAACTGTATCTGGCGCTGCTGCTGATACATACCACCCACTTGCTCGATGGATGTCAGCTCTTGTGGCTGCCATGTACCACTGGCTACCTGCTGTGCTGTAGGTGTAGCTAAAGCTACATTACCGTACTGGAACGCAAAGTTCCGGCGCTCCCACCCCTGTTGGAAATTGCTTGCTCCTAGCTGTACATTGCTGTACAACTGTTGCAATTCCATCATGCTCTGGCCGCCCCATTGGTCAGCGATACTTCCTGAGCCAAAGGTGCTGTGTAAAGCACTACGCATACTGCGACCACCCGCCATTTGTGTAGCTAGTGGGTTATCCTTGATGACGTTCCAGAAGTCTTGTGAGGTGCCACGCTGTAAAGTGCGCAAGCCACCAGTGGTACCAATCTGAAAGCCCAGGTCGTCATAGGATTGCGCCCACGCTTGGCCACTGAAGTTGAAACCTTGTGCCTCCAAGCCGGTTTGCCATTGGCCAGAAGCATACTTGGAAATGGCGCGTCTGTCACCACCCAAGATACGTTGCATACTGAGTTCGGCAGTCCCGTAGAGTTCTCCGGTGGCCCCCGCTAGGTTTTGAATATCCTGGCTCATCCAGCCGTACTGTCGCAACCCAGACATCTGCCCATAGGCCCGCATAAGCTGGTTCTGTTCGTAGGTACCCTTGGTGGCCAGCGTTGTAGCCATGCTATACGTACCTTGAGTACCCATGCCTAGCTGTAAGGCAGACTGCTGTGCGCCTTGCCAGTTCACATTACCGGTCATCGCTCCGGCCAGCATGTTTTCGTATTCGGTCGAACGATTGATCTGGTGTGTATCTATGCCGGTATAGGCGTACATCTCATCCAAGCCGGATTGTACGTCCACGTCCGAGTATAGACCTAGCACTTCGTTTCTGGCGCGCAGACGACTAGATACCAAACCCTTCGACGCTGCTCGTTCGGCATAAGAGAGATCAGAATATTTGCGAGTTAGGTTGTTCTCAGCAATTGCTGCCAGTTCTGCCGTGGTTTTCCCACCCTCTGGTACCAAGTTGAACACATCTCCTAGCAAACCCCTGGCAGCTGACGGTCCGCCACCACCCCAATCTCGTAATTGACCAGACACTGTCGCAGAAATCTTGCTAAATAACGATGCGTCAGAACCTTTTGCAAGAACATCCTGTTCCTGCGCTGCCACCATCTGGTTATAAGCCGTGCCTTCTGATGCGTTGATGGCGTAGTTGGTAGCACCTAGCAACATACCACCTATACCAACTGCTGCACCAATGGGTGCTGCGGCAGCTCCCAGGAATGTTCCCAGCGCACCCATACCCGACACCCCTGCAAGATGACTAAGCCCTAAGGCGGCTCCAAATCCGGCAGCTATACCAGGACCAAAGATGGACTTCATTGTTGCACCGCCGCCTTGCCCGCGTGTCCAGCCCCAGGCTTGCTCGAAAGCATAAGCGCCACGCACCTTTGAGTCTGCTATGGCATTCTGTCGTCTGATCACGTCACCCATTGGGCCGGTGTCACCCATGTCTGCCATGCCACCGGTGACTGCCGCACCGCGCAGTTGCGCCATACCAACTTGGGCAGCTCGATCTGCGTTCTCGTCTGCGCCACCTACACCCATGCGCCAGACTGCGCGAATCATTGAACCAGCCGGACTAAAGGGTGAGAACAGCGACTTAACACCATAAGCTAATGCATCTGGTTGGAAACGCTCGTCGGTTTGTTTCAAGAAGCCCCTGTATGCATCGCCACCCATTACACGGGCCTGTCCACTAACACCTTCAGCGGCATAGGCAGCTCCTAGAATACGGCTTGACTCGGTTTTAGCCTTACCTACCAGGATACTATCCAGCGCTTCTTTCTCGGTCTTAGACATGCCCTTGGTGTTCTGCGCCAGGTCCTTACGGGCTTCGATGAGAGACTTGGTAACTTCTTGTAGCTCTTTCTCGTAGTTGCCAGCTTGCTTGGCTCCCGATAGATACTGTGCCAACCCTGGATCGGCGCGCATAGCTTCGTAGCGTTGAGCATTGGTGAGACCTTCTTTACCAGCTACTCTGGCTACTGCGTCAATCTGTTTGTCAGATAGCCCTTGGCTAACTGCATATTGCTCTGCTTCGTCCCGGCCACCAAATTGCAGATTGCCTTCGTACATGCCACGTAATACATCGGCGTACTGCCAGCCACGTTCCATCTTGGCAACGTTGCGAGCTGACTTTGACAATCTAGCTACACCACTCAGCTGGGCACCCAGACGTGAAGTATCGTACTTATCTTTCCATTGATCGGTTTCGGATGCCTCTATACCTATCTCTTCAACAAGGCCAACTACACCAGCCAGGGCCGGGGCACCCATGATAGCTTGCTCGGAGTAGGGACCGAGTACACCTTCTATTTCCTTCATGTAGGCAGCGCGTTGGTCTTCCGGCATTTGTGCAGCAATGTGTTCGGCTTCCATAAAAGACGTTCTATAGAATGTACTCATGTTCTGCACACCAGAAGACACTTTGGCAACGTCGTTGATTAACGCTTTGGCCTTTGTCATCAGGTCATATTCTTCACGGGTTTCCGGTTGACCACCCGTTGCTACCTTTCGTGCTAACTCGATAATTTTGTCTGAGCCTGGTGCGTCCATTACCATGTTGATACGTTTAACGGCTTCTTCGTCCATCCCGGCACGATACTTGGCCTTTACCTCAATTCCGCCAGTCGAACTTACAACTCGTTTAACCGTCTTTCCTGATACAAAACGTTTTATTTCGTAAGCTAACTGTTCTTTGCGTTTCTTCCAGTCGTTGTTACCACCGCCCCCACCACCAGCAGCGGCTGCTACAACACCACCACCGGTGGGGCCACGGCCTCCACCACCAGCCCCTATTGTGGATACGGTTGGCGTAGAAGTTGCAGGGGTATTAGCCGCTTCGGTTTTACCGAAGGCTTCGATCTGCTCGACGGTCATTAAGTCCCCTAAATTCTGTGCAGAAATTGGTGTAGACGCCATCTCGGCCACGTTCTTGTGTGTCCAGGGATCGGTATGCCCATACCTAACTCCGGTCTTCTTCTTAACAGCTTCTCTGACTACGCTTAGTGTTTCTTCTGGATATTCTTCCCACTCCATAAGATTTAGTAAGTGCTTTTGTAAAGCACCTGTTCGTTCTTCGATAGCACCCGATTGCTCTAAATTAAACAGTTGCCATCTATCTTCGATAATTTTCCCGGCTACATCTTTGCCGCCAACAGCAACAGCAAACATATCTGCCCCGGTCTCTATTGCGGCTCTGTTATATGCAAGCTCACGTTTCTCGGCTAGCGTAAGTTTTTCTAACTTCGATTTGTCATATCCATGTAATAGCTTATCTACTTGTGTATCTGTTAGATTTATACCAGAGTACATTTTCTTTAGCTGGTCGATTAGCGGGCCCTCTCTTCCAACAACATGATGACCAAGCTCGTGAAAGCCAACCGCGTTTCTGGTTGAACCAACCAGCTCATCAGATAGATTTATAGCACTTTCTGCATAAATAGCCGAACCCACAGTGTCGCTTGGCTTGTTCGTTATCTTGATACGTCCAGAACCAGTAATCCTTCTAATTGTGTCATCTGTGAAATCTTTAGCTGCCATCTCAGCCACTGTGGTTGTAGCTCCTAAATCCTTTTCAACCGCAGTGAATAACTGCTCTGCAATACGTTCTGTAGCTGTTACACCACCTACGGTAGATACCTGAGCTTGTGACCGAACCGGCTTGCCGCCTGGCGCACCACCCACATCTTCCATCGCCTTCTCGAATATCTCGCGCTGTTCTGGTGTAGCTAGTCCCTGCGCTACCAGGCTCTTCATCGTTTGTACAAATCCAGCCAGTGGTATCTGCTTACCACCTTCGTAACGTGACAATGCAGCGGTGTACTCGCGGATAGCTTTGCCGCCTTCAAACATACGGCGCTGGAATGGATTAAGCTTGCTTACATATTCAGCACCGGAACCCGGTTGATCGCGCTCACGTTTCTCGTAAGCTTTATAGTGCCCGTACATCTCACCTAGTTTGAGTAGTGGGCTACGCTCAATCACATCTTGGTAGATACCTTCTCCGGTAGCTCCGCGTGCTCTAGCCAGCTCGGTCAGCTTGGCGATAGCCTTACCGGGTGCCTGTCTGCCACCCTCGCCCACAATTTGTGTTATATCGGCAAAGCCTTCGGCGGACGGATCGAGCAACAGACCTGCCACAGCTTCGGAACTCATACCCAAAGCCTGACCCATCTTGAGAGCTTGTACTGTAGCATTGGTCAAGAAGCCACCCATACCCAACCGACCCGGTTTGCCACCGCCGCCTTTTTTGTAGATACCTTGTGTCTCCACATTGTAGGAGAGCATATCCATCATACGTTTAGCTTCCGGTGGTAAGGCTGTGGCATCCTGGGCCAACATATACAGCGGGGCACCCATCTCGTGCTCAACCATGTTGGCGATGCGCCGCCGTTCGTCTAGCTGTTCGGGAGAACCACCACCACCCATAATCAGCATTTCAATAGCGCGTTGCCCAAAGTTAAAGGCTGGTCCCATCACATCCTTGTTGGCTTCAAATTCTTGGGATGCCTTGGCCACGTCTTCTATAGGCATTTTAGTAATACTGGCTATAGCTTTCTCGGTGGCTTCACCTATAGTACGTGGTGCGCTTTCAATATCACCAATGATAGCGTCTAGTTCACCACCAACGTTGGAAACGGCTGCATCTTGCATAAGCATATTGAGATACGATTGGCTCATATCGCTTATGCCAGTTCCTAGCCCGATTTCCATTACATCGATGTCCCAGTCGCCCATTAGCTTCTGCGCGACCTGTGGGGCCATTAGCGTACCAAGCTGATTAGCTTCTTCTAGCCCAATGTCTTTACCCAAGCGCCATTGCAAGTCCTTGAGATTTAGTGCGCGTACCCGTGTATCCAGTTGGGTGTGCTCGGTGATGGGCATACGCTTGGCAAATAGGTCGGGCATCTGCGCTTCACCCATCATAATAGCACGAGCTGCTGCTTCCGGTGTTTTGTACTTCTTGGCTAGTTCGGCTGTACCAAAATCTTGCGATCCCCACGCTTTGCCCAACAGTTCGGTCATGCGTTGTTCGGGCAAGAAGACTTCGGCGGGAGCTAACCACTGGGCGGCCTGGATTTGTCCGCCGATACGGGGTTCGACGTTGGATTGTAGTCTGCGCCTGGCTTCAGCACTTCCAGTAGCAAATGCCATTTGTTTACGAAACTTGTTGATGTTGAACTGGGCACGCTCGCGTTCTTTCTCGCCACCGGTTCCCATGGTAATGTTGCCCAGAGATTCAAGAATGTTAGCCGCACTTCTTGGTAAGCCAAATAGCTGGTCCTCGACATCACCGCCACCATACATACGCAGCAACGCACCAGGATCGGGCATAATAAAGCTCTCGCCTTCTAGTCCATATTCTTGGGGGTTAATGGCGATACCGGCTCCGCCGGAAATCTCGCTGGCTGCACGTAACAAATGTGCGGAGAAACCGTAGTTCTCTACACCTTCACGTAGCTCGAAGGGAACTTCTTCTTGTGACCTCTGCTGAGCTACAACAGCCAGCTCGGCAGCTCTATCTGTTATTTCACGACCTTGCACAACTTGGTAGTAAGGTGCTTCGCCTGAAGTGGCTAGTTCAGCTCCATAGATTTTGCCAGTCATCTGGTTGTAGCTTTCAGAGTAGCGTTCGATGGCCGCAGCTCGTTCGGGATCAACCTTACGTAGCTTGGCTAGCTCTTCAGCCGATACCTGTTGTGACTTGTAGGGCCAGTTCATACGGGGTAGGTTGGCCATTGGGCCTATGTAGGCTGGGCCAGTTATAGTTACATCGCCAAAACGTGAACCGGCATCAATACGAACGTTCTCTTTATCTATTGTGGCAGCACCGGCTTGGACCAATGCGGCCAATTGTGGTTCGAGTTCATCGCTGCCAGCCGGACCAAGGTACATGGGCATAGTGGCAGATACCATTCTGATCTGTTTTGTTTCTTCGAGATGGCGAATGATCTTCTGTGCAGAACCCATTGACCAACGCTCTTTGCCAGTAACCTGCATGAACTGTTCTGGGGTCCATTCCATCGTAAACGCATACGATGCCTGAGCCATTTCGTTTAATTCGGTAATGTGTGCTATACCAGTAAGTGGCTGGCCCTCAGACTGAAGATTGAACACCTGTGCCATATTAGGTACATTGGCCGCACCAGTCTTTTCACCCAAAGTTTTAATACCGTGTACACCACCATATTCAACCTGTGCTTGGCCCACTAGCTTACGGCCTACACGCCGTTGTTCACCGGTAGGCATGGTTTCGTAGGCTTCGGTAAAGCCCCACGTCACTGGTGTCACGGCTTGCGCTGCTGAAATCTGGGTAGAGATACCACCACCCAGATCAAAAGCACCACCACTGCGGGTTTCGATGCGCTGACCAGGAACAAGGTTGGGTTCCCAATCTTCAGCAAGTTCCGGCGGTAAGGTTACCGAGAACTTTTTAAGTTGTTCCGTTGGGCCAGTAATAACTGGATCGAGAAACGATTGGCCCGATGGAAAGTAACCTTTACCAAGGAATGCAACTGTAGGAATAACGTTGTAGCTGGCAGCTGCACCTGCTTGAGGGGCAATCGGATGTTGTTGATAAGGAAGATTCTTAAAGCGGGTTTGTTCTCCACCACGACCTGCTGGTTGCTTAAAACGTTTGGCCACCTTACCGGCGGTAGCTCCGGTTTCAACCATACCACCTTCAACAGCAAAGCCCGGAACGTGAGCGAGCAACTCTGTTTCAAACGTCATTGGCCCACTCTGGAATGCTGTAGTTCCTAACTCTTGTCCGTATAGAATCTGTTGGCCAGAAGATATGACGGTTTGTCGTTGTGGTGTGCTGTGTCTAAAAGACCAGGGATCATCAGCGGGCGAGACATCGCGCTGGCCGGTTAAGGGATTGACATTGGCGCTGACGACATTATAGGGATCGGGCATCCGCTGGCGCGTGAAGGCTGCTAGCTCATCGAAGGTTTGCTGCCACATGGGCTTTTGGCCTACTGCTATCTGCCCAAAACGCGAGACAAACTGCCCGCCTACTTGAGTGTGATAGGCTGTTGGCCCATACATCTCTTCCAACATACTACGGGTTTGGTAGATGTCGATACCTAGCTGTGAAGCCGCTCTGGCAGCAAAGTTACGGGCTTCACGGGTCTGCCAAATAGCGTCAGCTCCCGCAAAGGGATCGTTGTACATTTCCTCTTCGCTGGCAAAGTTGCGTGGATCGTCGATAAACCCAGTCCGTGGATTGATGCTGGGGCCAAGCGGACGATTAGACTGTGCGCCTATTTCTGCCCACGGGGGTTCTTCTGGTACGTTTAGCCAAAACGGTTTCTTCATAGGTTACTCCGGTCTGGGTGCTAGTAGAGTGCGAATGTCTAGTAACACCTTCAGGGTTACGCTCTCCTTTGCTACTTCGCGTTCCTGTAAACGGCGCTGCTCGCCCCGCCGAGCGGCATCGATCTCTTTCATAAAATACAGGGGTTGGTCTACCCAACCCCCGTCAATTGGCAAACCATAGCGGTCGCACCAACGCTTCCAGTATAAAGGAGCTGGTATATGGTCAAACTCAAGCAGTCCACCTTTCCCGTCTGGTACTGGTTCGCCGTCTTCCCAACAACAGTAGGCGTATACCGTTTCGGCGATGTTGGCTAGATGCTCACGCTCGTCGAAACCGCTCGCCCCAAGCGGGGACTACCTCCAACACCCGCCCATACCACAGTTCGATAATACGGGACGGCAACTTGTAGATGCGTTCGTCGAACTCTGCCTTGGTTAAACGACCGGCTTCATCGAACTCCACTTCTTCACCTACCGGAATCCAGTTGCCGTCTTTGTCTTGTTCCCAAATCGGCCTGCTGGTTTCGGGATCGCGTTTACCTACCAACGCTACAAGGTTGGTGCCGCCGTAGGTGAGCCAAAGTTCGTAGTGTACCAGTTCAAGACCGGTGGCATCTTCGTTCTTGGCTAAGGTAGCGATGTATTGCTGACGTTTGTTGTCGTCTTCCCAGGACGGGGGCACGATACGCACCCATACATCTTCTGCACCAGGAATTTCGGGGGTGATGGGTTCGCCATCGTCGTCTTCACGGGGCAATAGCCATTTCTGCTGCGGTAAAAATGCACTAGCTTGTAACATTGTTGCCCCCCTTGAAATGGATGATTTCATTGTAGATTTCTTCAACGAATGCTGGCGCTCCTAAACGCTTGGCGATAGCTTCAGCCAATTTGTGAGCTGTCTCGCTGTTTACGTCCCACATCGAGATGTGTAAACCGGCCTGAGACGGCACCATAAACAACATGGCTTGGGTGGGACGGCCTTGCTCGGCAATGATCTCGATGCGCCGCACACCCTTGATCTCGTTGCCATCAACGCTGATCTTGGCATCGCTGGGTGATGCTCCGACTTGAATTTCTAAATCTCCAAACATGTTCTTCTCCTTTGAGAGGTAGGGTAACGCAAGTGTCAAAGGAGGCCAAACCCACCTGCGTTACCCTTACCATTAAGTTACTTACCTTGCCTCTAGGTCTATTATACTACATTACGCGGTGTATGTTACACCCATGTCAGTGTACGGAGTGCCGTTCTTCAGT
>Ga0123334_1003699_pt1 | contig 16249 bp, 12 predicted proteins | sample BiotimSIPDNA_FD_89706 | JGI IMG/M metagenome (GOLD analysis project Ga0123334, IMG submission 89706) | Anaerobic biogas reactor microbial communites from Washington, USA - Biogas_R1 time_0 SIP DNA | ecosystem: Engineered > Bioreactor > Anaerobic > Unclassified | place: Washington, USA... | reverse complement strand
TGCTAAGCACCAAATTGCTTCCTATTAATGCGCCTGATAGCGCGCCAAGCAAATAGACTAAAGCAGCAATGCCGAGCGAAGTTTGAACCACAGATGTACCCCTGAGAACAATCAACAAGAGGAAGCCCAACACCAAGCCGATTGATGTCAACGATAGAATCTGTTTGACCTGCATCCGCCTGATCATAGACTTTCCCACGCCCAGCATCCGCAACAAAGCTGTTTCCTTTGCTTGATTTAAGACCAAAAGCATACAAAGAACCCCACCGATCACCGCGGCTATAAGCATCGTCACCGGATAGAGCCTTTCCATCAGCGATAGGTTTCTTGCTAAAGGTTCCACCACTGCCAGTAACTCTTCATCCCAAAACGTTACATTTATATTTGTGTTTTGTGAATCTTCAAGCAAGTCTTTAACGATTGTCTTCAGGTCATTCAGCCGATAGTTCATGCTTGGTTCACTAAAAAGAATAGCTTCTGTGTAACCTGGATATCCAGTATAAATTTGTTCAATTGCAGACAGGTTGGTAATCATGTGCCTGTAATCGAACTCGATTATTGAGCCAACCGAACCCATGAAAGTTGTTTTAATCCCTGTCGTCCCTCCTGTGGAGCTGCCAACTATTTGGAACGTAACCTCGCCTGGAACATTCTCGAGTTCTGTTGTAAACAAATCTCCTAACCCCCAATCTTGTTCTTGCAATATTTCATCAGGGACAATTATCGGTACGCTTTTAGCATTAATGTCCTTCGCTGACCAAATTTCAGAAAACTCCTCTGGGCTATATCCCTGCATCCATGTAATCTTATATCCAGTCAGCTTGTTTTTTAATCCATTTTCTATGCTGTTTACCGCAAGCATGCTATATGGCGGAAATCCGTCAAATGAAAGTTTATCCTTATCAAACTCCGTCCGAAATCTCACTAAAACAGAAAGATACGATTCTGATATAAACGGGGTGTCTTGTATCTGCTCTACAATCTTTCGAGGTATTGTATTGAAAGATTCTCCTGATTTCGATTTGATATCGATCTGAATTTTTGTGCTTTCATATAGCCTGCTAACTTCCTGCTCATTTGCTTTTATCAAACTTTGGAACCAGCCCAAAGATAATATCATAGCTACTGCAACCGCAATAGTGAGCAGGTTTTTTAATGGAGAACGGACTAAATTTAATCGTGAAAATTTGCGAATTCCGTTCAGAGGATCTGCGGAGGCAGAGCCGCTTATTTGTTCGCCGGAACTTTTCAGCAACATTTTATTATCAAGAGGCAAAATTTCTTCTGCTTTCTGTTTTTGCTCGTTGTATGAAGTTTTCTTTTCTTTAGTACTTTTATTATCTTGCAATAATGCCAACACCGGAGTCCTACTCACTCTTTTGTTGCCAACCTGAACTCCGACAAATAAAACAACCAATACCAATAACCAGAAACCAATACCAATCCAAGGATTGAGGTTCAATTCGGGGAAAACTCCGGAAGGAAGAGGTAACTTCGAAAGTGATTCACCTGCTTTTACATGAGCATTTTCCCAGGAGAAAACCGCGCCAATTGTTGAGCCCACAAAACCCAAAATCAACAAAGGACGAACTAACTGGCGTTTGCCCACTTCCGCCGGCACGCCTAAAGCTCTCAAAATTGCGAAGTTTCTTAGTTGCTGCTGTAAATACAAGAAGACTGATAAGGCAACCGCTACTAAAAGTGCTATCGTATAAACAATCGAACCTATTAAATTAGATTTCCGTAAAGGATCAACCCCTGCAACGAAGTTTTTGGCATGATTATCAGTAAACTTGAGCGTGAACCCCAAATCTTGCAGTTCTGTTTCGTATTCTTCAATAAAGCCATCCTGCATGCGAGGGTCTTTTAGGACAAAACTATACGCTGGAGTCGGATCTTGAAGTTTCGACCAATAAGTGGGAAAAGAAAATTCATCGGTGATAGTTGATAGTGGAACATAACTTTGGGTAAAACTGTTATCAAATGACAGAGTGCTGTCCATCCAGGAGTTTGAATAGACCCCAACAACTTCAAATGTAACCTCCTGGCTTTGATAATTCCTCAAGTTTGCAATATCTTCAGCGGATCGAATGTAGCAAAAGTAAGGATCTTTTAACGCTCTCATGGTTAAAGTCAATTCATCTCCAATTGACAGTCCTCTAATTTCAGCTAAATTTTTTGAAATTACGATCACATTCCTTGAAGTGAGATCGTCATCATGATTTAACCACCTTCCATCAACCAGATAATTATATTTAGCATCCAGTTGCATCTCAGGCATGGCGCTCATATCAGATGTGCCAATCAACAAAATCGCCCTGAGATTCTCGTTCAACCGATCAATTTCTTGTTTTATTTCTGCATATTCTGGCAATTCCAGGTCAAGTCTTTGATTGTCTTCAACTGCGATATACCACAGGTCTTTTCCATCTAATGGTTTCAGATTCATCGTTTCATATGAATTTACGGTGTTAACTGGTAATCCAATCACAGAAAAGTTTAGACTCGGATGTGACCACGCCCGAATTAAGTAACTTTCTCCTTCTTTCATTGTTTCGAGATACGGAGACATGTCATCAATATTTTCAGTATATCGGGCTGGAATCCAGATTACGTAGTTTTGATTTTCCTCAATTCTTTCAGGATATCCCGCAAGTACTTCATCCACTTGAAATACCAAATTATAGCCAGTGAAAAACTCTATGTTTTTTAGCTTCGGATCTTGTTCATATTCTTTTGAAAAATAAATTAATTTTCCATAAAACCAATAATCTAAATTGTTAACACCTTCCCCATGCCAAAAAGAAGCTTCGGAATAAAGTGTTTTTGCAACATCCATTGTTCCTGTGCGATAATCTGTGTTGTAAAAGTCCCGCATAAAACCAGCGGTCTGTTTTCGTAAATCGTCAAATTCCAGATCAGGACTCTGTCGAATAACATTTGCCCCAATTAAAAACAGGTTCTGTTCGTTCTCATAATCAGTTTTCTCGAGAGATCCGATTGAACGATAATAACCTTCCAATCGGTTGGTCTCCCGCCATACAATGATCGTCTCCACCGCTTTACCTACAAATCCATAGGAAACCAGTCCTATCAGGAGGGTTAAAAGAATTGCAACTATCGGTTTGCGGATAATGGATTTCAGGATTACATTTTTGTTCATGATCATTCCTTAAGCTGGTCGTACTGGCAGTCCGGAATCACTCGATCCGAAGCGCTCAGTTCTTCAAGATCAGGCGACCTCAACCTTTGGCCAGCGCTCCATCGTCCATCTTCCAGACCTGGTCGGCTTGTTCTGCAACAGCCGGGTCATGGGTGACGATGATCACACAGTAGCCCTGGTCATGCGCCAGTGATTTGAGGATATCGACAATGTTTTGACCGTTGGCTTTGTCCAGGTTGCCGGTTGGCTCGTCCGCCAAAATCACCCTTGCTCCGCTTGCCAGCGTGCGTGCGATTGCCACACGCTGCTGCTCTCCGCCGGAGAGGTTGCCCGGATAGCGTTTGTGCTTTTCTTCGGTAATCCCCACCGACTGCAGGTAGATCTTTGCACGCTTGATGGCTGCTTCCTTTTCGACTCCGTTCAGCTCCATCGGGAAGCAGACGTTTTCAATCACCGTCAGCAGGGGGAAGAGGTGAAAAGCCTGAAAGATCATGCTGACTTTCTCACGCCGGTATTGGTCAAGGTCCATGCCCGTGAGTTTCTCGCCATCCAGAAAGGCTTCACCCTCTGAAGGGCTGTCCAACCCAGCCATGATTGAAAGCAAGGTGGTTTTACCCGAACCGGAAGGGCCAATCACAGCATTGACCTTGTTCTCTTCAAAATGCACTGAGACATCGCTAACCGCCTTGCGATCGCTGCCTTTGTAAGCATAGCTGACATTTTCTAAAACTAATTCACTCATCTCCGCTCCATGTTAACTTGTTATTTCTTCTATTTGATCAATAACCTTGCTTATTTTGATTATAGTACTAAACAATATTCGTTCAGCGCGATATTAAGGAGAGCCGGGTTTCGGCTCTCCTGATTGTTTGGGTTGTGCGTGAGGTTATGGCGCTGGTGGGGACCATACCGCTCGCGCGGTTACGACTTCGAGTAAAATGCTGGGCTCCTGCGCCAATCCGACGCGAATGTGTCCGGTTGGCAGAAGATCAAGCAGGGACATGGTTGCAAATTGGAAGGGTCGAACAGAGCGATCAACAATTCCACCAGCATGCTTGTTCGAAGGGTAATCCAAAAGGATAAACATCACATCGCTAATCTTGTCGCCACCATCAACATGAATACTATAACCACCCCAACCAGCTCGGGTATCAACCTCAGCGTAATCGACATAAAGTTCGTTTTCTCCCAATTGGAGGGTTTTGTTAATCTCAATCCGATCACCAACCTGAGGGCTGCCTTCGACGTCAAAACTGAACAGTTCCACATTACGCTCCACACTCAAATCGAGGGTTTCGCGGTTGTAAACATTGGTGATTGTGAGCGGAAAAGCATAGTCATTTTTTGCGATCTCGATATGTTCACCAAAGCTGTAGTACCTTTGATCTTCAGCAGCGTAATCCCACATCATCATGTAGTCATACTTCATCCGAAAACTCTGATCCAGAGCCTGCCATTCATCGAATTCAGGAATAGTGTAAGACACCTGGGCTCCATTGGCATCCACAATTTGGAGTTGCTCAAGGGTAATGTATTCCTCCAAATGTTCATGAAGGATGCTGAGGGTAAGCAGCCAGGAATTTGGCTTTTCGACTACCTGAAGCACTTCCAGAATGTCCTGAATGTTCTCATCGGTTTTCTCTGGAATGGCAGCGATTTCAGGGTTTTCAGCTTGCTCAATTTTGACCTGGGGGTCAGGGAAGGTGATGGCAAAGGTTTCCATATCTTCCGGCGCGGCAACGAACTTAAGTGGCAGTTCCCAGTTTTCAGGGGCTTTGCCGCGGGTGCGCATGTCGATGCAGGGTATTACATAGGTAGCTTCTGTAACTTCGGCAGGGATTCCAAATTGGAAAGCGTCGGCAAATATTTTGCTGCCATCCGGCAAAAGCAGATAAGACATTTCATCACAGACTGGCTCACCCGGGTTGTAAGACCACATTGCTTCAATCGGAACGTCGATAAGATCGACCTCAAAGTTAGCTTGATCAGGTGTGATCAAGCCTGATTTGATGCCCACGGTTACACCATCCTGAGTCTGGTAGACCGGTTCGGACACAATGCGGATGCCAGCCGGGTTTTCAACCACACCCAGTCCGGGGACAAAGTTGAACCAGGATTGCAACTGTGCGACCACTTTGTTGGGTCCGACGGCGAAAAAGAGGATTAGCAATACCATCAGAGGGGCAAAGGCATAAGCCCAGCGGAAGCTGCGTTTGGTTTTTTGACTTTCCATACCACTTTCATTTTGCTTAAGCTGAGCTTCCAGGCGATAAAGAAAACCGGGATCTGGCTCCGGTTTGTTGTATCCGGAAAGCAACTTTTCTTCAAATGCGTTTTTTTGTTCCATTTTTTACTCCGCCTGGGCTTGAAGGCGCTCCAGGAGCCGGTAATAAGATTTTTTGAGGGTGGATTCACTTTGATTTAATATTTGAGCAATTTCACCAAAGGGCAATTCGGCAATCAAGCGTAAACGTATGTATTCTTGCTCGATTGGAGAGAGAGAAGCCAAAATGTGTTCAAGGTCAATCAGCCTTTCTTGTTGAAGCATGGCTTCAGTTGGGTTTTGGGCTTTGATAGAGAATAATTCGTCTTCGAGAGGGAGGTCGACTCGCCGTGAATTGCGTCGGAAATGATCGTTGGTTTTGTTGCGGGCGATGCTGTAGAGCCAGGGCGTGAATTTCTTTTCATCGCGCAACTTGTGGCGGGTCTCAAGGGCGGTGATGAAGGTTTGAGAGGTCAAATCTTCGGCATCGGCACTGTTTTGAACCCGGCTGTAGATGTAATAGTAGATCTTATTGACGTGACGACGGTAAAGCTCTGAAAAGCTTGCTTCGCTCATACTTTCCTCTTGTTCCCAGACTCTGCCCTGAGCCAGGGGGTTTGAAATCTTGATAGTTGAATTTGTCATAGTTTTCCTTAATTGTAGCTACATATACATAGTCGTTGAAGAGGAGGTCAAAGTGACAAATTGGTTAAAAGCTTTTTCGGATTGGGGTGAAGCTAAAAAAGTATCGGCAGCAAGCGCGGGACAGGCTCAATACGGAAGAAGGGCGTGTATTGAGGTCGCGCAGATCTGTTGAAGTGGAAACAGTTCTTGAGAGATTGAAGCAGGATTGGGGGTTCAGAAGGTCCTTATTGAGAGGAGCGGAGACAGTGAGTACCGAGTGGGGACTCCTATCTATCGCCCATAACATCGCAAAGGCAGCTGTGGTGTAGTAGTTGCTTTTTCTTTACTATTGATCAAGCCAGATACCAAACACTAGTCCGCTCATTTCTTCAGGCATTAGGAAGGTCTGGCAAGTTGCTGGATTGATTAGAACTGGCTGTAAATAATTTATTGCGAACTGGTCATAATGTGTGAAAAGAATCCAGCTGTCATTGAGCCAAATCGGACTGCCAAGCCAGACACCATCTGACAAGGCTTTCACTTCTCCCGATTGCAGATCTTCAAAAACCCAGTCGAACTGGCTCTTTGGATAAGCGGCATATTGTTCATCTGCAGAAAGTTTGAACGAAGAATTGATTACGCGATCAGAATCAACCAGTTCAGATTGTTGAGTTAAGTCAGTTTCCAGGGAATAAACAAACAAACGACCCTGTGTGCCCGCTGCTGAAGTTTTACGGAAATACAGCCGCTCGCTGTCAGCAGACCAGCCAACGATATCGCCATCGCCTTGTTCGGACAGGCTTATGGTTTGGCTGCCGTCCGCCTTGGTTATAACCAAACCATCATAGGTTCGGAGAGCGATCCACTGCCCGTCTGGTGACCAATGCAAATTGTTGCCTTGTAAATCAGAGATTTGTCTTTCTGTTCCATTCGTCAGATCTAACAAATGTAAGCCCTCGTCACGCTTTATTAAGGCGACCGTTTGTCCATCTGCAGAAAGAGCTGAGTGAACCAGGTGTTTCGCTATTATCTGCTGCTCACTCCCGTCCAGGGTGTAGAGTACCAGTGCATTACCTTCGAAAGGTGCTGTTTCCTGGTAGACCAATATTTTTCCTTTGAGCTGCGGAATTTGACCATCGTTTTCATCGATTTCGTACAGGTAATCAATGCAAGCTCGTTCGTTTCCCGATAGTGCCTCAAGCTTGCTCATCAGATCTGATGGAGGGGTGAAGCTGCGTGTCAGCGTTATTGTTTCGAACACTTTCACGGGATTGCTGACTTCAAATTCAATTTCCCCGTGCAGCGAGCCTTCTTCCAACCAAAAAGCGCTTTGGAAAACCCACTCACCATGCTTGTACGATACGCCGGTGGACCCTGCCACATTGGATTGTGATGATCCCTGCGTGAAAACAACCAGGCTCTTGATGACCGGATGGGCTTTAAAATAAAAGTCATATTGATAGCCACCAAATTGAGAAGGTTGGATGCGGACAAAGGAGAGCTCCATGCTTTCACCGGCTATGTCAATGGTTTGCTGTACTGGTATGTCGTCAAGTGGGTATTCTTCCGGCAAGGTCACAGTAAAAGTAGCGCTCTCACCTTTGAGCGGTTCACTGACCTCAATATAAGATTGGCGAATTTCGAGCGGGAAAGCCAGACCTTCTGGTTTCAGGCGGATAATCCAGGAACCGAGCTGATTGCTGATCGCATTTGCCAAATTGAGTTGGGACTGGTCGCTTAAAAACGGAACTGGCTGTTGATTGGCATCGAAAATCTCTATGCTTCCGACCAGGTTGCGGTACTTCTCATCCAGATTTCGGATATAGCCTGCCAGAACGAGATTGTCACCCTCAACCAGGCTATGGCTGATAACAATGCCCGCTTGATTTTCAACCTGGGTTTCTGTTGGGAGGAGATAAACCGGTGTGATTCCCAGCGATCCTTTAGACGGCACGAATTCGAGGGACAGACGCCAGTTTTCAGGCATGGTGTCAGGCAAGGTTCCGGGCAAACAAGGGATAACCAGGGTCACAGCATTGACATTCGCGGGAATCAGTTCAAATTCGCCATCGCCATATGGCTCAAAACGCTGTCCATCTTCGGTTTCGAGATAATGCGAGGTCAGACAACCGCCGTGCATCCCTTCATCGCCAGGATAAGCTGAAGATGGAATGTTGCTTGCGCCGAAATAGATGAAGCTTTGCTCATCCGTCAGCATCGCTTCGCTCACCTCAACCGTAATGCCATCGCGAGTTTGGGAAACAGGCTTTTTTAGCACTCGAATCGATGCGTCTGGTTCGATCACTCCAACACCGGGCAGCAAACCGAACCACGATTGGATCTGTGCCCAAACCTTCATTGGTCCTAACAACGTCATAACGAGGACCAAAAAAGCAACAATGGTCATCCCAACCCATGCCAGCCGCGTGCGGTGGTTGTTACGGGGATCGGGTTGTTTTTTTGTCTTGATTTTGGCGGCCAGGTTGTCTAAAAAATCCTGGCGAGGTTCTGGCAGATCATAGGATTCTTGGATATCCTTTTCAAGGTCGGTCAGGGTGTTCATTCTTGCTCCATCTGGGCTTTGAGGCGCTCCAGCAGCCGGTAATAACGTTTCTTGATGCGTATCTCTGGTTCTCGCATGATCGTGGAAATCTGTTTGAAAGGCAGCTCAGCTACCAGTCGCAACCGAACCAGATCTTGTTGCTTTTCTGTCAGTCTTTCGATATGTCTCTGCAAATCCAGCCATCGGTCCAGTATTTCAGCATACATTGGATTTGCTGAACCCGTCAGCTCATCATTCAACTCATCGTGCTGGATATGCTGGCGGTTGCTGAAATAATCGCTGCTCTTATTACGGGCAATCGAAAATAGCCAGCTCACCGCTTTTGCTGGGTCCCGCAGGTTGTGCCATTGTTCCCAGGCAGCCAAGAAAGTTTGCGAGGTTAGGTCTTCAGCTTCATGCAGATTTTGCACGCGCGCGTAATGATAATGAAAGACCCTCCTGGCGTATGCCTGGAAGAGCGAGGGCAGGTCACAATAAGACTGTGGCTGCTGCTCCTCAATAAGCGTGTGATTCTGCTGTTCTTCCGTCAAAAATCCACCTTTTCTATGTGGTCAATTGTAGCTACATAATTAAAGTCTGGAAAAGCAGGTGATTTGTGACAATCATCTCGCAGACAGGGATTGGAAAAGGGTCCACAGGCTTGAATCTCCGAAATCAGTCCGCAAGCTTTGAACTGGCTGGCAGAGGTTGGCTATGACCCCGAATTTGGTGACCGACCGCTCAAACGTGCCATTCAGCGCGAAGTTCAAGACTCCCTGGCACTCAAAATCCTTTCGGGAGAATTTAGCGAAGGCGAGACAATTAAAATTGAATTAGTCGACGGCACTTTGAGCTTCGCGAAAGCTTATGAGCAGGTAGCACAGGATATGGGAAACGAAATAAAAAAAAGCGATGTGCTTATTTGGCTCATCGCTTTTTTGTGTGTTATTTCGTCGGGTTTAGAATTTTACGTCGACGATTTTTCTTTTTTTGACTTCTACGGGGGTGCAATTTTTTGCAACCGGGCAAGAAGCGCAATAGGCGGTGGGGCAGTCTTTGTTGGCGATTCTTTGCTTAATCATTGAATAAATGATTGCACCGACGATAGCTGCCAAAACGAGTCCGACTATCAAGGTTCCCATATTAAGCCTCACTTTTTGCAAGTTGTGCGCTTGCTTTATTGGTCGGTTTTCGGACGGCAAGATAAATTGCCAAGCCGAGCGCGACCAGGGCTAAAAATGTTCCAATGCCAAAGCCTCCACTGGTTACCCAGAGAGCGATTTGGTAGAAGACGAAGGAAACAGCGTAGGCAAAGACGGTTTGATAACCGATGGCAAACCAGGTCCAGCTGGCGCTGTTCATTTCGCGTTTGATGGCACCGACTGCAGCAAAGCAGGGGATACAAAGCAGGTTGAACATTAGGAAGGAGAAGCCGCCTAACATGCCGAAATGAGCGGCAACCTGGGGCCAAATTTCGTTGCCGGCTTCCGAAACTTCTGCCATTCCAAAAAGGATGCCAAAGGTGCTGACAACGTTTTCTTTGGCAACCAAACCGGTGATGGTGGCAACTGCTGATTGCCAGCTATGCCAACCGAGTGGCGTGAAAATCCAGCCAATGCTGTTGCCGATGAATGCCATAAAGCTGTTGTCAATTTCAGCAACGGTTGCCAGTGTGCCATTTTCGATACCATAGCGGGTCAAACCCCAAATGACTATACTGGAGAGCAAAATAATGGTACCGGCTTTTTTGATAAAGCTGGAGCCGCGTTCCCAGGTGGAGCGCAAAACAGTCATCAGGGAGGGCATACGGTAGTTAGGCAGTTCCATTACGAAGGGGGCCGGGTCGCCTTCGAAGCGTTTGGTTTTCTTGAGAATCAAACCGGAGACGACAACAGCTGCAATTCCAAGGAAGTATGCCGCAGGGGCAACCCACCAGGCACCGCCCATCAGTGCGCCGGCAAAGAGAGCAATCACAGGTAACTTTGCGCTGCAAGGGATAAAACTGGTGACAATGACGGTCATACGCCGGTCTTTTTCTTCTTCAATCGTGCGGGATGCCATAATGCCGGGGACACTGCAGCCACTGCCAATCAGAAGCGGAATAAAGCTTTTGCCGGAAAGCCCCCATTTACGGAAGATTCGGTCCATAATGAAGGCGATACGTGCCATGTAACCACTGGCTTCGAGAACGGCAAGCATGAAGAAGAGAATCAACATTTGGGGAACGAAGCCGAGGACGGCGCCGACACCACCAATGATACCTTCGACAATCAGGCTTTCCAACCAGGGGGCGACGTTGATGCTTTGCAGGAAGCCCTCAATAGCCGGTGGGATGATTTCGCCAAAGAGAACATCGTTGGTCCAGTCTGTGGCGATGCCACCGAGAGTGGTAACGGAGATGCCATAGACGATAATCATGACAATCACGAAAATTGGGATTGCCAGCCAGCGATTGGTGACGATTTTGTCAATTCGGTCGGTGATACTGAGGTTGCTTTTCTTCTCGCCCTGAATAGAGCCGCTGACGATATTATCGATTTTGGTATATCGGGCGAGAGCGAGGGTGCTTTCAATGTCGTCATCATGGCTTTTTTCGTATTCAGCGATTAGTTCTTTAATTTGTTCACGCTGATCAGAAGAAAGCTTGCCGTTAAAATTCGTTTCGAGGGAACGGAAAGCCCAATAACGGATCTGGCTTTCGGGGTACGTTTTTCCGATGACGTTAATGACCTTCGAAACCAAGGCTTCAGCGTCTTCGCCGTATGTCAGCTGATGACTGGGAGGAACCAGTGTTGTTTCGGGAGAAATCAGTAAATCAACCAACTGATCAAGCCCCTCGCCTTTGAGGGCTGAAATGGCAACAACCGGGCAGCCAAGGCGGTTGGCAAGCAAACACGGATCCAATGCCAAGCCTTCCGATTCAAGCTCATCGTTCATATTAATAGCAAGAATAAGAGGGAGCCCAAGGTCAAGCAATTGGGTGGTCATATAGAGGTTGCGTTCGAGATTAGTACCGTCGATAATGTTGATAATCCCATCGGGGGGATTTTCGGTTAGCGCGTCCGAGGCAATTACCTCTTCGATTGAGTTTGCGGAAAGAGAATAGAGACCGGGAAGATCAATGATGTTGATATCGTTGTGTTTGATCAATTTGCCGGTTTTTTTTTCAACGGTTACACCAGGCCAGTTACCAATGGTCTGATTAGAACCGGTCAGGGCATTAAAAAGAGTGGTTTTACCGGAATTAGGGTTGCCTACGAGGGCATAAGTGATATTGCGAGCCATTAGTTGACAACCTCTTCGACGGAAATATTTTGAGCTTCCTCTTTGCGAATCATCAGGTTGCTGCTGCGAAGTTTTACTTCGATTGGGTCGCCCAAAGGGGCAACTTTGATCACTTCCAGGGTAGAACCGGGAATGATCCCCAGAGCCAGGATGCGACGCTGCAAATTGCCGGGAGCGCTTACCTTTTTTACTTTAACAGTAACTCCCGGTTTAATTTGATCGAGATTTAGCATTGAAATTCCTCCACGAGAATTGATCGGGCATGCTCTTTGCTAATGGCATAGCGGCTATCGCGCAATGACACAATCAAATTACCATGAGCCGATTGGACAACATTGACAGTTTCACCGGTAACAAAACCCAGGGCTTCGCTGCGGGAGCGTTGTGATCCTGTTAGTTTTACGATTGTATAAGATTGATTTGGTTTTCCCAGGCTTAATGGGACCATATTTTCTTCCTAACGTATCAATGAATTACTTTCCACTTAATGTTAGTCTTGTCTAACAAATCCGTCAAGGGTTTTGCTTGATATAATAGAAGAATGGAACACACACCAAACAAATTTACTGAATCGTTCGAAATGTATCTGAAAACAATTCTAATTTTGTCGGCTGAGAGTGATTGTGTTCGCCAGATTGATCTTGCCCGGGCTTTGAAGGTGAGCAGGCCAAGCGTGCATCAAGCAATTAGAAAACTTGAAGCGGATGGCTATGTGAGCTCAAGTGAAGATGGAAATTTATCTTTACTGCCGTCGGGTTTAGAAGTGGCGGAAAATATCTATGAACGGCATCGCAATTTCACTGGTTTTTTGGTTCATTTGGGTGTCAACCGGGTCACCGCAGAAATTGACGCCTGCCGGATGGAGCATTATGTCAGCGAAGAAACCTTCCAGGCAATTAGAGATTATTGTCAGGAAGGTAATTGCGGAGAGACGATTTAGTAATTTACAGTCAGCAACAGACAGGTTGCTGTTAGTCAGTTGCCTGTTATTTGGCATTATGTGCATATAGAATTCCTCAGGGCAATATTTGTTCCTGCCAGGGGATCAAAGGCGAAATACCATCAGGAATCCAGGGCTGTTTGATAACAGCGTTTATGCTGCGGTTGTCACCGGTGATAAGCGTGACCTCAAAGATGAGTTCAATCGGAAACTCCAGTTCACGGGTGGGTAGCAAAACTGTCCAACCAACACTGCCATCCACTTCGTCTGCTTCAGATGAAAGACCGCTGGGTGTCTCCAGGAGGATAGTGCTGTTGTTTCGATTAATTGCAAAAATATTGTTAATCACAAGCGAGAGCGCATCCTCCCAAAGAGGCAGAACCTTTCCGCTCACCTCAAAGTATTCCTCTTTTAAATCAGCATCTGCCACCTCAATCTCAGCCAGGTTGTAACCCTGAGAGTAGGGTTGCCAGGCACCCTCGATCGGAAATTTGGAAGAAACTGTGTAAAGATGGCTGAGCGAAATCGAAATTGGTGCTGGTGCAGGATCTTCGATGGTTATGTCGAAACCAATTTGCGGTTGCTGTTGTTCGATAAGAAATTGGGGGAAGCCGACCTGCTCAATCCCCGAAACCGCTGCCACATCAAAACGCACAATCCCAGCCGGCACATCAAAAAACACTCCATAGGTCCCATTTCCACGATTTACGATTTGATTCAGTTCAAGCACATAGCCACCCAACTCATATGTAAAGTCCAGTGTGTTGACTACGCCGTCAGCAGGCATATTGCCTGGGTCGCTGGTTATCTCAATTTTCTCTTCCCCGGTATTGTTAATTAACTGCAGAGCAGACCACGAAAGTTGCAGTGGGAAGTAAACCCCTTCCGTGGCAAAACCATAAATCCAGGGGTTCTTGAAATGAGAGCTTTCTGCCAGAATTTCATCATAGTAACCCTGGTAAAGTCGATAGGGCACCGGATTGCCTAAGGCGTCGTTAACCTTCACCAAGCCTTCATACGGTAAGGCGAGCGGACCATGCTCGGTTTCAGCTTTGGCGATATCTCCAATAAGATAGTAGCCATCACCAGTGGCGATTACCGTCTCAACCTTCAAAAATGCTGGAACCTCTTCATCAGATTTCGTGGGTTCAATTGTGGGTTTCAGTGTTGCTTCATAGATTGGCTGTTCGGGCGGGTCAATAGCAAGGGCAGTGCTTGTTGGTTCGTTGTTCTCAGTGCCAATTGGAATCAATTCGATTGGAATTTGCCAGTTTTCGGGGGCAAACCCAATCAGCGTGCCCGGTATGCAGGGCACGACCAGGGTGAAGTGATCATTGCCAGCGGGCAAGGGCTGAAAATTCCACTGCCCCCGGCTGACATTCTCTGAGATCAGCGAACCGCCAAACCACTTCTGTGACAGACGCGTGCCGTCTTCAAGCAGCAACCAGGGCTGCTCTTTACAAGTCTGAATGTTGAGAACATGCTCTTCTGCGCCGGTTTCCAGCCCACTGATATCATAAAACAGCTGGGTGCGTTCAGAGGTTGCCAGGGCATTTGTGATCGTGAAGGTAACTTCCTGCTTGCTTTGGTTGGCAGAAAATTGCAAAATGAGATCCTCGCTGGCGCCATTTACCAAGCCAATGCCAGGCATATGCGCAAACCAGAGATTCACCCGGCCCAACGTGCCGGTTGGCAGGCTGAAAATGAAAAACAGCAGCACCGCGGCTATGGCAGGGATAGCAAACCGCCAAATTGATCTTTTTGGTGTTGTTGCCTTAGCTTCAGATTTAATTCTTGCTGCTTCGAGTTCAAGTTTGCGTTGTAAGCTTAGCGCGAAGGTCTGAGCAGGTTCGGGCATTTCAAGTGCCTGGCTGAGTAAGCTGTCAAAAGAAGATGGAGAACTGGCATTAATCATGGTCGACCTCCATAAGGTTTCGTAGATATTCAATAAGGTGATAATAGCGTTTTTTGACCTTATTCTCGGTGCTCTTCATCACTCCAGCTGTCTCAGAAAAAGTCAGGTTGGCAACAAAGCGAAACCGCAGAATTTCCTGGTCAGTTTTGTCGAGACCACTGATTGTTTTGCGCAGCCAGATAACTTCATCGGACAGTGGGTTAACGTCACTGGCGATGAGCTTATCCTCACTTTCCTGTTCAAGCGGTACCTGGTGTTTCTGCTGCCTGAACCAATCCATTGTTTTGTTGTGGGCAATTGAGAAAAGCCAGGAAGAAAAACGTTCTGGTTGACGCAACGCTGGAAGCGACTGAAGGGCAGTCATAAAGGTTTGAGAGGTGATGTCTTCCGCGACAGGAGCATCAAAAACCTTGCTGAAGACGTATTTATACACTGGTAACAGATATTTCTGATAAAGCGGAGTGAACAGAGTGGGGTCGTGCATGGCTTGGCGAACGGTAAGTTTGTCTGATTCTGTGTCTGGGTCTGCCATGATCTACTCCCTCGATAATTTTATGCTTAAGGGTTAGTCGTATAAGTAGCCAGAATCGTGCCAAACAGTCCCAAACCCATATATTGCCTCGAGAATCAAGTTGCTTTGACCAATTTTGAAATTGGTCCAAAAAAGCCTTGACTTAAATTTCAGTTTGCCTATAATAGTTCTTTGCGCCCCGAAACGGGCAGCAAGAACCTTCAAAAATGAAGAACCCGAATCTGGCAAACGAAATTGTACAAGAGCCAGATTCATCCTTGACAAAAGGTATGGAATAATCTATACTAATTGTTCCAAGGTGCTACATTGATGACTGCGCCGTTGGCGGAGTGATCGATAACAACATAGCTTGGGTCTGAGTGATCTACTGGAGTTAGCCTGTTGCCGGCTGGGAATATGAGCCGGCGCTTTCGTCTGAAAAAAAGGCTTGACAAATAAAATTGATTCTATTAGAATTCGCTCTCTTGAAGTCAGAACCTTAACAACTGAAAAGTGATAGGAAGAAATGCAAGACAAATAATTAAGGTAAGAACAATACAAGCCTCGTTAATGAAAGTTTCCGTAAAAATGAAAACACCGTAAGGTGATAAATTTTAGCGGAGAGTTTGATCCTGGCTCAGGATGAACGTTGGCGGTGTGCCTAATACATGCAAGTCGAACGGTGATTATTTTGTAGTAATACGAGATAATTATAGTGGCGAACGGGTGAGTAACGCGTTGGTGATCTGCCTCGAAGTGTGGAATAACGTTCCGAAAGGAACGCTAATACCGCATGTGCTCTCAGTTTTTAGAAAGTTGAGAGTAAAGGATTTATTCGCTTCGAGAGGAGCCTGCGTCCCATCAGCTAGTTGGTAGGGTAATAGCCTACCAAGGCAATGACGGGTAGGGGACCTGAGAGGGTGGCCCCCCACAATGGAACTGAAACACGGTCCATACACCTACGGGTGGCAGCAGTAGGGAATATTAGAAATGGACGAAAGTCTGA